>Ga0163150_10001386_pt1 | contig 40954 bp, 38 predicted proteins | sample OliLakLV19P2IB_FD_148628 | JGI IMG/M metagenome (GOLD analysis project Ga0163150, IMG submission 148628) | Freshwater microbial mat bacterial communities from Lake Vanda, McMurdo Dry Valleys, Antarctica - Oligotrophic Lake LV.19.P2.IB | ecosystem: Environmental > Aquatic > Freshwater > Lake >... | reverse complement strand
GGGGATCGACTATGCGTGGCCCGCGCTGCCGTTGGCTTCGCGGCGGGCGGGGACAGTGCTGGCAGGGGCGTCGGCTTCGGAATTGCCGTTTGCCGATGGGGCATTTGACGCGGTGCATTCGGCGGATGTGTTGCAGCATATGACGGTGGCGGGGGCTTGTGCGGCGCTGGCGGAGTTTCACCGCGTGCTGCGGCCGCGTGGGCTGGCGGCGCTGCGGTTGCGGGCGCGGCGGCGATTTGTGGCGAATACGCCGGATGTGGATTTCGATCACGCGTATACGGCGCCGCTGCTGGCGGGGCAGCTTGCGGCGGCGGGATTTGAAGTTCTGTTTTTGCGGCGCGTGAATATGCTGCCGTCCTTGGCGGCGGAGTTAACGCAGCGGTTGCGGCCGGGGGCGCAGGATGACAGCGCGCCGGTGAAGGGCATTGCGTTACGCGACGGGGACGACTGGAAGGATCGGGCCGTGGGCGCATATCTTGCGTTGGAGCGGAAGTGGCTGAGCGCGGGATTTCCGGCGCTGCCGGTGGGGCACACGCTATTGGCGATTGGCCGGAAGCGTTAGCGGATCGGGGTTTCCCGTTCGGCAAGGTCGAACGGAATGCCGGCGTAAATTTGCCGGAGAGGAATGGTCAGGTTGACGGACGGCGGAGTCGCGGGTCGATGGCATAGGTATGGTGTTGAAACAGAATGTATTCGTCGATTGAGGGAATTTAGCGGTAATGCTCAAACTTGCCAACGCGTTTGTAACTGCGCGTCGACGGTGACAAGCGAGAAACCGCCAATCGGGGGATCAACGCCGCGATGAGATCGGCTTCGAGACGCAGCGACACAAGTAATTGCGCACCGGCTTCCTTACTATCGCGGCTCAGTAACGACTTCGGCGAACATCTTCGACGATGTGTTTAGCAGCGAATAAGCCGGCGAGGCCCCCGGCATGGCGTCGACCTCGCCGTGGTAGTACTCGAACTTGGAGCCGGCTTGGCGTTCGAGCGAGATGTACTCCTCGAATGTTAGGCGGGGCCTGTGCATACCGCTAGCCGAGGAGCCGTTCGAGCTTCGAACCGGGGACGATAATCGTCTCGTCGCGCTCCGGTCCCAGCGACACGCAGCCGACTTCCACTCCGGTCTTTTCCTGGAGGAAATCGAGATATTTGCGAGCCGCGGCGGGCAGCGCCTCGAGCGCCGTCAATCCGCGTGTCGAAATGCTCCAGCCGGGAAGTTTTTCATAGACAGCTTCAATCGATTCAAGCTCCCGATTGGTCGCGGGCATCTCCTCCGTCAGGCGGCCGTTCACTTTGTAGCCGACGCAAACGGGGATGGTTCCAAGTTCATCGAGAACGTCCAGCTTGGTGATGATCAGGCTGTCAAAGCCGTTGACGGCGGTCGTGTATTTCAGCAGCGGCACATCGAACCAACCGCAACGGCGAGGGCGGCCGGTGACGGCGCCGAATTCCTTGCCGGAGGCGCGGATGCGCTCGCCCATTTCGGTATGGTCCTCCGTGGGGAATGGCCCGCCGCCAACGCGCGTGATGTAGGCTTTGGAAACGCCAATGACGCCATCGATCCGCGTGGGAGGTACACCGGCGCCGGTGCAGGCTCCGCCGGCGGCGGCGCTCGACGACGTGACAAACGGATAGGTGCCGTGGTCGATGTCGAGCATCGTGCCTTGCGCGCCTTCAAAAAGCACCGGCTTCTTCGCGTTCATCGCGTCGCGCAACATGATGGCCGTATCGCGCACCATGGGCCGGACGCGCTCGGCGAAGACCTCATACTGGCGCCGGAGCGCATTGGTGTCGAGATCCCACGGGATGCCAAACGCGTCGGCGACGGTCTTTTTATCTTCGACGAGGACGTCGAAAAGGGTGCGGAAATTATCGGTGTCGATAAGGTCGGCGATGCGAATGCCGCGACGGCTGATCTTGTCTTCATAAGCGGGGCCGATACCGCGGGAGGTGGTCCCGATGGCGACACGGTCCTTGCGCGACTCGCTCATCTTCTCGACGATGCGGTGCATGGGGAAGATGACGTGAGCGCGATTGGAGATAGCCAACTGCTTCTCGACAGCGATGCCGAGGTTGTCGAGCATCCCGATTTCTTCGAGCAGCGCGGCGGGGTCGATCACGACGCCGTTGCCGATCACGGCCTGCACGCCGGGGCGGAGGATGCCGCTGGGAATCAGTTTGAGCACATATTTCTGCGCTCCGATGTATACGGTATGGCCGGCGTTGTGGCCTCCCTGATAGCGGACAACGTAGTCGAATTTCTCTGAGAAGAGATCGACCATCTTGCCTTTGCCTTCATCGCCCCATTGGGCACCCAACACAATAAGATTGCTCATGAAAAGACCAAACTTAGTAGTTTAGCGCGTCAGACGGCGGAGCGTGGCTCCATGGCTGGGCCGCCACGCAGGAGGCGCAAACCGTTGGCGATTACAATCAGCGAGACCCCCATGTCGGAAGCGATGGCGGCCCACAAAGATGCGTAGCCCGCGAGCGCCAATCCGGCAACCACAAACTTGACGCTAAGCGACAAACCGATGTTTTGCTTGATCACAGCGAGGGTGCGCCGCGAGTGGCGAATCAGCCACGGTAACCGGGCAATGTCGTCGGTCATTAACGCGACGTCGGCAGCCTCGATGGCGGCATCCGATCCGATAGCTCCTATCGCGATACCGAGGCTTGACCGCGCCATCGCCGGTGCATCGTTCACCCCATCTCCGACCATCGCGACGGAGTTTTCGACTCTTTCCAGGGTTCGGCGGGTAGGCCGGGGCCGCACGAGCGCCAATTCTGATGGGGGCCTAAGCCCCCGCCAGAGTACGGTGATGGCTAACAGCAGTTTTTACAGCAATCGGGGGACGCAGTATTAGCCGCGGGCCGTGTACCCGGGAGGTCCCAGCCGTGTTTTGCCTTGTGCCACTGGGTCATCCAGTTGGTTGTTGATGTGCCGCGTTTAGACTGACCTGCGCGGCACTCCGATCCACAGCAGGTCTGCGCGGCGCAGCAGGAATGCGCCTTCGTGGGATCTTGTGCAAAGCCTGCGCCGGCGCCCATGGTCAGCAATCCAAAGACAAGTGCGGCAAGCGTACGACGATTTATCGTTTTCATAATGTTCTCCTTCAAAGTTTTTTATTGGCCAAGCTTGAGACACGCGTGACTCTGCCCGGCGCGGCGGGCAGAAAAGCTCTCCAAGGCGAAGAGGCGATCAAATAAGGAGAACGCGATTCAAAAGATAGAGGGGATGCGCATCGGAATCTCTTGCCGCAGGCGTTAAGATACGAGACCTATCGACAAGAGGCGGGGCGATGAGGATAGAGCTTCGCGGCACCTCCGGGAGCACGGCAGGTGGAGGGATTGCTTCTTCCGCCACTACCGCCGTTTTTTCAACGGAGTATGGGCAGATGTGAAGACACGCCGACCGCGGGCAACTCTCTTCTTTCTCGCCGGGACAGTGCGAACACGGCGTTTCCTCAGCACTGGCCGTCATCATGAACGGGCACGCAAACGCAAGGCTAACGCCCGGCAGACCGAGCAGTATTACCGCGACCGCGAATGTGAGGAGGAACCTCATTATTGAGATAGACGTGCTTCGGAGCATTTTGGTCATCACGATTCATCCATAAAAGTCAGCGGAGGCCGGATTTATTTCCACCTCCGCCGCATTATCATCCAGAACGACACCGAACACCCCTCCGGCGAAGAGTCGATTCCTTTGCCCAAATACTCCGCCGTGGTGAGCGGTGAGATCACGGTTTGGGAGTCGCTGTCGCCCTTATAAGCGCTGCGCGGGCAGGTTCGATCACCTCAAGTACCGGCCCGCCGTCCCATAGAGGTTTTGGAGGGATCCGATCCCAAACTGCGTCAGCGGCATAAACGAGAATCTGATCCCAAACGATGCTGTCTTTGTCGTGCTCACCCATCGCGCGGGAAAGAAGCCGGCCCTCATCCCAAAACTGAGCGGCACGGGGATCTGAAAGCCGCTTCAGCGCCGCGGTTGACGGTGCCCCCCAATCGGTCGGAAGCACGGGTTCCCAAACGACCAGCACACGAATATTCTTACCGCCAAACTCTTTCAACAAACTGTCGGCTGCGGAGGCCCCCCGCAGACAATATGCTCAAGTAGGAGAAAGCAGGAGGACGACCCGGACCTCATTCTTTGCCGTATTGAACGCGCTCGCGAACGTTGTGAAGTTTTCAGAAGTCAGTACGGCGAGGGCTGGCTGGCTCGGAGGCGTCGCGTGTCCTGCGTAGGAGTAGAAGAGTGCTCCACATAGGATCAAAGCAGCGAGGATAAGGAGAATGCGTTTACGGTTCATAATATTCACCAAGCAAGTAAGTCTGCCGCGGCATTGGCCATAACCTGTGGAAAGAAAATAGATACAGCGACAAAGACCGTGGAAATCCAGAGTAAAGAAGCGGTGAAGATGCTCGGCCGGCGTTGACACTGCTTCATCCGCCAGGCCTGATAGAAGCCATAAATGATGCAGAGGACGGAAGTAGCCAGAAGGTAGGGTCTTGCGGCTGTTAGAAATGCCGAAGCACCGGCTGCGCCGGCGGCAAATACAAACGGAAAGAGCGGTAGACAGCAACTGGACGCAGCAAGGACACTACCCATCGCGGCAACGCTTGCACCAACCCCTCGCCGGCCGTAAGCCGCGTTGGAATCTGTTGTTGGTCGACTTTGCATGTGGTGTATTACGGCAAGACCGTCCTACTCGTTCATCTGATAGCCTGTATCCGTAATGAGCTTTCTAATAACCTGCTCGGTCAGTCCTGCTGGGTCGTAAGTGATCGTCGCCCGTTTCGCATTGTATTCGACCCTCGCTTTCCTTACGCCGGGAAGATTTCGAAACGACGCCTCCAGGCCACTCGCGCATGCCGCGCACGTCATGCCGGAGACGAAAATAATCTTCGTTACCACAGGTCCTGTGTCCATCTTTTTCGCCCCCTCATCACTCATTGCTTGCACGGGCGCGCCCGAATAGTAGGGGAATGCCGCGACGGCGATCACAAGTGCTGTAACACAAGCCACGCTCCATACATTCCACCGGCTCGATCCCTTAGCGGTACAAGCCTCGCCGGGCGCACACGCACGCTTCGAATCGCGATAGGCAAGGAGGAGGCCTGCAAGTAAAAGCAGTGCCGTCACCGCAAGCAGGTACGGCCGCAAACGCTCCCACTCGCCGGCAGCGGCCAGCGTTCCTACGCCGGTCACTCCTGCGACGAGAGGAAGAATACAGCAGAGGGAAGCCGCCACGGCCGTCACAACAGAACTAAGGAACACTCCGGTTCTTCTCATGATATTTCCTGCCGGGTTTGGGCCTCTCGAATCGCAGTACAAATAAGCTCGTGAGAAGGAAGTCCCCCCAAGTACCGGCGGCATGCCATGCCCAGAGGTTCTGCGCCCCGAGCAGATGGTTCAATGTCTACTCCGTTGATCCGAATCGTGGGGGAACCTAGAAAGCCTTGGGCCTTCGCGCTTATTTCATCTCGGATCTCTAACTCCACAACTTCAGCATAAACCCCTTCAGCTTGAATCACTTCCCGAACGCGGTCAACGGCGGGAACGTGGTTCGGGCAACCTTCAAAATATAAAATACTAACCTTCATTGTGGCCGTTCTCCTTTGTGGGACTACCCTTTGCAATGGATTCCAGGACTGGGCAGCACTCGTGCTGAGGGCCAGCGGCATCGTTCTCTAGTGCCTGGCCGCACTTGGTGTATGCGGCCGCAAGGTGCGCTTCTAATGTCGTGAGGTTCTGAATTTTCCGTCGAACCGTTTTCAGCCGGTGCTCGATGAGATCCCGTACATGGGTGCAGGCTTCTGTACGCTCATCCTGTATGACGAGGAGTTCGCGAATCTCCGCCAGAGAAAATCCTAGCTCCTGCGCTTTGCGGATGAACTGAAGTTGCTCAACTGAGCGAGCGGTATAGAGTCGAAACCCGCCTTCGGTTCGCGGGGGCTCCATGAGAAGTCCCTCTTTTTCGTAGAAGCGAATAGTGTCCACAGTCAGCCCTGTTTGCTGAGCGACCTTGCCAATTTGGACTCCCTTCGCCATTTCTTTGCAAACCTTTCACGTCTAAGCCTACAGTCTGGACCCGACTCCAGAGTCAAGCTGAATATTGGACCCGTTGCTGCATCGCCCCTCAGCAGAGGCCGGATGTAATCCCGCTTCTGCCCTTTTCTCAGCTAAAACGCTACTCCGAGACCTTCTGCGCGAAGAGTCGCTTCTTCAGGCCCAGCGCCGGCGCAACATCCAGCGAGCTTCCCGTTAATGACTACTGCCGGTACACTCTTCACCCCGTACTGCGCAGCCCTCACTGCGACCTCAGGTTCGTTCATGTCGAGCACTTGAACGTCACACGAGGGGCACGCGATGCTCTTCACGAGTTGCACGGTGGGTTCGCAAGCGGGGCAGCCCGCACTAAAGACTTCCACTATTCGTTTCTGTTCCATGATCATCTTCCTTTTACACCAAGTTGAACTAACTCATCTCCAGCTGACTTCCTGGGCCAACTGTTCCAAAGCGATGCGGCAATTAAAACGCTAAGCCCCGCGTACATCGCAGGCGGCGATTCAAATCTAAATTTCCCAACGAGTACCAATGCTGCCCCCGCGAAGCCCAGAATGGCAGGAGCAATGCCGCGCCGTTCCCGATGCCGAAAAGCGAGGGCGCCAGCCGAAACAACCAGGAAAACGGTTGTCACCCCGAAGAGGTAGCGCGCGGACATGAGAAACCCGAGTCCCACTGCCGTCAGCAGGCCCGCATAGGCAGGCCAGCACATCGGGCATGCCAGTTTCGGAAGGAGCGAGGCGCCAACGCCCGGCAGGACCGCAGCAAATCGTCTCCACGTCATTGCAGCTCCTCCTCGGAGTCAATGCTTTCGAGAATCGGGCATTCGCTTGCGGGTCCGCAGCCGGAACAACGCTCCGTGATGCGGCAGAGCGCTTCCTTCATCCGGTGAAGGGTTTGAATCTTCCCCTCAATATTGGCAATCTTCGCCTGGGCAAGGGTTCGAATGTCGGAACACGCTCGGTCCGCGTTAATTCGGATGGCTAGCAACTCCCGAATCTCTGCCAGGGTGAAGCCGATCTCCTGAGCGCGCTTTATGAAACGGACTCGGCGCACGGTTTGATCAGAGTAAACCCGATACCCGGATGCGAGCCGGGGGGGCTCCGGCAAAAGCTTTTCGCGTTCATAGTAGCGGATGGTCTGGAGATTGACTCCGCCACGTTCTGCTATCTCGCCAATCTTCAGACCCATGGTTTTCGCTCCAACGTTTCTACAGTTCCCAGCCTAAACCCAGTACGTGGGTATAGGGTCAAGGGGTTTGACGAAATAAATTGGGTCAGCGCGGACATGCACAAAGTTGACGCCGAATCCTCCAGCTCGAAGCGCTCGCATATTCCATTCCCGTTAACCCCTATATGCTGCCCTGATGGCGTCACTCCAACTTTCGAGCTTGCAGAAGGCGTAAGCCGTTGGCGATCACAATCAGCGAGACCCCCATGTCGGAAGCGATGGCGGCCCACAAAGATGCGTAGCCCGCGAGCGCCAATCCGGCAACCACAAACTTGACGCTAAGCGACAAACCGATGTTTTGCTTGATCACAACGAGGGTGCGCCGCGAGTGGCGAATCAGCCACGGTAACCGGGCAATGTCGTCGGTCATTAACGCGACGTCGGCAGCCTCAATGGCGGCATCCGATCCGATAGCTCCCATCGCGATACCGAGGCTTGACCGCGCCATCGCCGGTGCATCGTTCACCCCATCTCCGACCATCGCGACGAAGCCCCATTTGGCAACCAGTTCCTCGACGATCTTCAACTTATCGGCCGGAAGAAGTTCGGCGCGAAAACTTGTGATGCCAGTGGAATGCGCCACCGCTTTCGCCGTACCTTCATTGTCGCCGGTCAGCATTATCAGTTCCTCAACGCCCAGAGCACGGAGCGCGCTAAGCGTGGCGGGAACACTTTCCCGAACCTGATCCGCTAAAGCGATGAAACCGCAAACATGGTCGGCGGTACCGATGACGACCACCGAGTGGCCGCTTTGCGAAAGCTTTTCCAGTTCATCATGTACAGGAGGCGTCTCCTGGCCAAGCTCCTCCAGATAGCGATGGGAACCGAGCCAGTAGGCTTTACCGGCAAGCAAGGCGGAGGCGCCTTTGCCTGGAATAATCATGAAATCCGCGGCCGGCGCCGGCGTCAGACCTTGCGCTTTCGCGTGATCGCAGATGGCTATCGCCAAAGGATGAGTGCTAGCCGTTTCCAGGGCGGCGGCGATTTCAAGCAGTTCCCTTTCCGTATGGCCGGACAGTGGAAAGATGCCGGCCACCGCCGGTTGGCCACGCGTAATCGTTCCGGTCTTGTCCAGCGCAATCGCACGAAGATGTGCCGCTTCCTCAAGCGCTTTTCCGCCCTTGACCAACACACCTTGACGCGCCGCGCCGGTCAATCCCGCCACAATGCTGACGGGCGTTGAAATGACAAGTGCGCAGGGACAGCCGATGACCAATAGAACCAGCGCCTGATAGATCCAAGGCTGCCACGCCTGGCCGAAGAACAGCGGCGGGACCAGGGCGGCGAGGATCGCAATTATCAAGACCACCGGGGTGTAGATGAGGGCGAATCGCTCCACCCAGGACTCGGAAGGAGACCGGCTCGCCTGGGCCTGCTCCACCAGCCGGATCACCTTCGCGATCATGGTCTCCGTGGATCGCTTCGTGGCGCGAACGTCAAGGGTTCCGTTACCGTTGATCGTGCCCGCGCATACCTCAAAGCCCGGTTCCTTGGGGACCAGGCGGCTCTCACCGGTTATGGCAGCCTGATCGACTTCGGAGATCCCGGAAACGACCACGCCATCGAGCCCGATGCGAGAGCCTGGCGAAACTCGAAAGAGTTGACCGGGCTCGATCTGGGCGACGGGAGTGGTTTGGGTTCGGCCGCCTTCAAGAAGCAAGTCGACTTCTTCCGGGGCAATTTTCAGAAGTGCCTCGACTGCCCGGCGAGCCCGGCCAACGCTCCACGCCTCAAGTGAATTGGAAACCGCGAAGAGGAAGGCGACGGCGGCAGCTTCGGCCCAATCGCCAAGCGCCATGGCGCCGGCGACCGCGACGGTCATCAGGAAGTTCATGTCCGGCCGGAGGTGCCGCGCCGAGAACCATGCTTTGGGAAGAATGAACCACGCCCCCAGCACCGCCGCCGCTCCGAACAGATACCTTGCGACTTCGCCGGGAACAATATATCCAGCCATCAGGCACACACCGCTCGCAATCATGAAGCGGTCCCGCAGATTCGACGCCGGCGCTTCCGGACGCGACTCTTCCCACGGCTCGGCGGCCATTCCCGTTTGAGCGACGAGGCGGAGGAGTTCGCGATCCTCCGGGACGAGACCGCGCACGGTGAGACGCCCGCGAAGGACGTCAAACATCAGATTTTCTTCGCCCGCCGCGGGGCCGAGTTGCCGCTTCAAAATGGCGACCTCTTCGGCGCAATCCAGGCCACGAATCTTGAACTGACGTTGGACGACAGGGGCGGGATTAGACATTTTCACTCCTTGTTGTTCCACCGAACCACTGGTAGAGGACGGGTAGAAAGACCAAAGTGAGGATGGTGGAGGTGATAGCGCCTCCAATGACCACGGCGGCGATGGGGCGTTGGACTTCCTCACCGGCGCTCGACGAAATGGCCATCGGAAGGAATCTGGGGCTGGCGACCATCGCTGTCATCAGGACGGGACGAATCCGGGTCACGCAGCCATCGACAATAGTGTCGAGCAGCGGACGGCCCTCGCGCCGTAGGCGATCGATGAAAGCCACTTTGCGGGTTGGAGATACTCATAGGTTCCACCGGCCCATGTGAGCCGATCGCCGGGCGGCAACTTCAGTCCGGCTGCGACTCGCCGCTGCGCTTCTTCGATAAAGCTGCCCCGGCGCCGTATTCGTACTCTATCCTAAGCGCGGTAGTTTTTAGCGCGTCAGGCGGTGGAGCGTGGCCATGGCCGGTTCCATCCAGCCGCCGCCCCAATGGTGGTTGCGCTTTACGTTGTTGTCGTACTCGTGCTTTATCCCGAGAGCGTTCATTTTTTCATGGGCGCCGGCGACTTCGGACTGGAAGCTGCCATAGCCGGAAATGACTATTTTGAGAGGGGCGGAACCGGCTTGCTTTTCGAGCAGTGAGGGGATGTGATACCCGGCGAAGTTCTCGGCAGTGCCATAGATTTCGCCGGAGCCGTACTTGCCCGGAGCGTCGAGCAGCAGAGGCGCGTCCCAGGCCGCCGCGGCGGCGAACTTGTCAGAGTTGCGGAGGAGCAAGGTCAGTGCGCCATTGCCCGACTTGCTGAAACCGAGCAGGAGAATCCGACCCGGCAGGCGCGGGAGGATGTCCTGGAGGAGGTAGGCTTCCTGCGCGATTTTGGGGTTCGTGGGATGGTCGGCGTACCAGGGTAGATGTGAGAAAGACGGCGCGGCGACGGTAACGTTATATCGTTTCACCCAGTTGAGCCGAAGCGCTTCATAAAAGCCGTCGCCCCATTGTCCACTGATGTTGGCGGTGACGGGGAGGATGAGAACAGTGCGATCGGACTTGCCGCGCGGCCGGGCGACGCGGAGGAAGTTGGCGGTGGTTTGGCGGGGAGATTCGATGGTCTCGACTTCGTAGGAGACCGGGGCAAAGGCGAGGGAAAACAGGCCGCGTCTGGTCATGACGGAAACCTCAATGGTATCCTTGTTTTCAATGCAGTTGCGCGACATTTATCAGGGGCTGGGCGACCAGGCGTTCCGGGACATGCTGAAGGCAATCTCGCTGGGCAAGCTACGAACCTACCAATTATTCGAACGCTTGAAGGTTCGGCTGCGGCTGAACAAACTGAATATGGAGGCGCTGGCGAAGTCCTCCCCGCGGCAGTGGGACAGGATTGTGACCGAGCGCGACGACTCCTTCGCAATGGAACTGGGGCAGGCGGTTCTGGTATGCCATATGGATCTGATCATTGACGTATTGGACTATCTTCAGATTCCGCATCAGGAAGGTTTCTTTGAAAAAGACGCCGATGTGTCGCAGTTCCTGAACGGCGACTGGCAGCAGCGGGCGTGGGATGTTTTTCAGGCTAAACATCCGCCGGCCGTGCTGGCGTTTTATTTGAACCATTTGGCATTGGAGATGACCAAGGAACCGGTGCTGTTCAACCCCTTGGCCGCAGCCGCGAAATGACCCCGGCGCAGGCACTGCACGAAGCGATTCGGATCGGCGATGAAACGCGGGTCAACGCGCTGCTGGACGAAGATCCGGCGCTGGTACACGGCGGCGGCGCGGCGGGAATGGCGCCATTGCTGCTCGCCGTTTATACAAAGCGGCCCTTGATGGCGAAGTTGTTATTGGGGCGTGGCGCGCAATTGGACGTGTTCGCGGCGGCCGCCATGGGCGAGACCGCCATTTGCAGGACGTTCGTGCAGTCCGATGACGTGCTGCTGCAGATGGCGAGCGCCGATGGCTGGACGCCTCTCCATTTGGCGTGCTTCTTCGATCATTTGGAAACCGCGGAAATGTTGCTCAAGATGGGGGCCGACGTAAAAGTGCGGTCGGCCAACGCGATGAACAATACGCCATTGCACGCGGCGGCGGCCAGCCGCAATCAAGACATTTGCGCGGCGCTGCTTTCGCACGGGGCGGAAGTGAATGCCTCGCAACACGCCGGATATACGGCGCTGCATTCGGCGGCGGCGAATGGCGATATTGAGATCGTCCGGTTGCTGCTGGCGCATGAGTCGAACCCAATGGCGAAGAGCGAGAAGGGCGAGACGCCGCTGGAGATGGCGAGGCAGCGGGGGCATCTGGCGGTGGCGGATTTATTGGAAAGAACGGCGCGATGATGGAAGAGAACCTGGAGGCTTTGGCGGTATCGGCCAAAGCCCGGATTGAGGCCGCCGTGACGGCGGACGATCTGGAAGCGGTCCGCGTGGAGGTGTTGGGGCGGAAGGGGGCGTTGGCGAACATTTCAAAGGAAATGGCCAAGATGACGCCGGAGCAACGGGCGGCGGTGGGCAAGTTGTTGAACGGGGCGAAGCAGGCGCTGGAATCGTCGTTCGACGCGAAGAAAACGGCGTTTGACGACGCGGCGCTGGCGGCGCGGTTGGAGAGCGAATGGGTGGATATGACGATTCCCGCGCCGCCGCCGGGAGCGGGCTCTTTGCATCCGTTATCGCAGATTCAGGCCGAGATTGAAGACCTGTTTGTTTCGCTTGGATTCACGGTTTTGGACGGGCCGGAAGTCGAAACCGAGGAGCACAATTTCGACGCGCTGAACATACCGGCGGACCATCCGGCGCGGGATATGCAGGACACGTTCTGGCTCCAGGGCGGATGGCTGCTTCGTACTCACACGTCGCCGGTGCAAGTGCGCGGCATGAGGAAATTCGGGCCGCCGTTGCGGATGATCGCGCCGGGGCGCGTGTTCCGGAATGAGGAAGTGGACGCGTCGCACGAGCATACTTTCTACCAGTTGGAAGGCATGATGGTGGACAAGGATGTCAGCGTCGCGAACCTGCTTTATTTCATGAAGACGCTGCTGTCGGCGATCTTCAAACGGGAAGTGACCGTGCGGCTGCGGCCAGGATATTTTCCCTTTGTGGAGCCGGGATTTGAACTGGACATACAGTGCCTGATCTGCGGCGGCACGGGCTGCGCGGTGTGCAAGCAGAGCGGCTGGGTGGAGTTGCTGCCCTGCGGTTTGGTGCATCCAAATGTGCTGCGGAGATCGGGAATCGATCCGGAGGAGTATGGCGGTTTCGCCTTTGGTTTGGGGCTGACACGGCTGGTGATGATGCGGTACGCGATCGACGACATACGGCAGTTGCAGGGCGGCGACCTGCGATTCCTGCGTCAGTTTTGAAGAGGGGCGATGAAGTTTTCCTATAACTGGATTCACGAACTGGTGGACGGTCTGGACGTTCCGGCGGATGAGATGGGGCGGCTGATCACGTTGAAAACGGCGGAATGCGAGGGCGTGGAACCGCATGGGGCCATGTTGGACGACGTGTGCGTGGCTCGAGTGTTGACGGCGGAGAAAGTGGCCGGGACGCACCTGACGTTGACGACCGTCGACACCGGGCGGTACGGCACTAAGCAGGTTATTTGCGGAGCGCCAAATTGCCGGGCCGGGATGTTGACGGCGTATTGGCCGATAGGGCGGAAAACGGTGCGCGGCGTCGAGAGCGATGGGATGCTGTCGTCGGCGGTGGAACTGGGCATCGGTAAAGATGGAAATGGAATTTTGGAATTGACCGGTTACGAACCGGGGATGCCATTGGCGGGGCTGCGCCCGGACACGATTGTGGAGATCGACAATAAGTCGCTGACGCATCGGCCTGACCTGTGGGGCCACTACGGGATGGCGCGTGAGGTGGCGGCGATTACGGGGCGGCTGTTGAAGGACCCGGTGGATCTGGGGTTGCTGCCAGCGGGGCCGGGCCTGATAAAGGTGGACATTCAGGACTTCGCGCTTTGCCCGCGGTACTCGTGCCTGGTGTTCGAGAATGTGACGGTGGGGCCATCGCCGCTGTGGCTGCAATACCGGCTGGAATCGATAGGGTTGAATCCGATCAATAACGTTGTGGACGTTACGAATTGGGTGATGGCGGAGTTGTCGCAACCGATGCACGCATTCGATCTGGACGAGATTCAGGGCGATACGATTTTCGTGCGTGCGGCTCGGGATGGCGAGGTCTGCGAAGCGTTGAACGGCACTACCTGCACGCTGGATCCGTCAAACCTGGTGATCGCGGACGCGGCCGGTGCGGTGGCGGTGGCGGGCGTGATCGGCGGAGGGCCATCGGCGATCACGCCGTCAACAACGCGGCTGTTGCTCGAGAGCGCGAACTTCCACGCGGGTACGGTGCGGAAGACGTCCGGCAAGTTAAAACTCCGAACCGACGCTTCCATGAGATTTGAAAAGTCCCAGGACGCGGAGAATACGGTACGCGGGCTGGCGCGCGCGGTGGAGTTGTTGGAATTGGTGAGCCCGGGGATACGGCTGGCTGGCGGATTGTCCGATGCCTGGCGGATAGCCGCGGCTCCGGCGCCGATTGAGTTTACACACGAGTGGATGGAGCGGAAGTTGGGGCGCGCCGTTGCGGAACATGAAGTCGCCGGGATATTGGAGCGTTTGGCGTTTGGAGTCAAGCGCGCGAATGGCGTTTTTACCGTGGCGGTCCCGAGTTGGCGGGCGACGAAAGACATTTCGATTAAGGATGACTTGGTGGAGGAAGTAGGCCGGATGATCGGCTACGCTTCCATTCCGCCAGTGGCGCCGAGCGTCCCGAGCCGGGTTCCGCCGCAGCAACCGGAACGGACGTTTCAGCGCGGCTTGCGGGGGTCATTGACGGCGCAGGGTTTCACCGAGGTTTTCAATTACTCGTTTGTGAGTGAGGCGCAGGCGGCGCAGTTACAGTTGCCTGTGTCCGATCATCTCCAAGTGTTGAACCCGATTGCGGCGGGGCAGGAGTTGCTGCGTACGAGTCTGTTGCCCAATATTTTGAAGAATATTGAGTTGAACCGGCATAACTTCGAACACTTCCGGCTGTTTGAAATTGGACGAGAGATACACAAGCGGGAAGGTACATTGCCGGAGGAGATTCCGAGTTGCGCGGTTGTGCTGTTTGCGAAGGACGGCGATGGGAAAGCCGGGCTGTTTGAGTTGAAGCGCGTGGCGGGCGTGCTGATGCCGGGCTGCGAGGCGCGGCCAGCGGCGGCCCGGGCGTTTGAGCATCCGCATCGAGCGGCGGCGATTTGGTGGCAGGGCGCGGAGTTGGGCCGGTTGTTTGAGTTCCATCCGGGTGTGGTGGAGAAGGGCCGGGCGCAGGTTTTATATTTGAATATGATGGAGATGATGGCGGCTCAGCCGGGCGTTGTGAAGTATTCGCCGTTGCGAAGATTTCCGACGTCGGATTTCGACATTACGGTAGTAAGCGGCCGGCGCAGCCTGGCGGCTGAAATACTGGCCAAGGTTGCCGCGGTGGGTGTTTCTAACTTGGTGGACGCCGCTTATTTGTATGAGTATGTGGACGCGGCGAAAGATAGGAAGAGCATGACATTCCGATTTACGCTCGGGGCCGTCGACCGGACTTTGACGAACGAAGAGATTTCCTCGGCGCAAGAAGTGTTACGGACGGCGCTGTTGTTAACCGATTAAGAATTGCTCCAATGCATCGGAAGGCACGCGGACGCCCACGAAAAACTGGCCGAACTTGGCATACTTCGCGCTTACTTCGTCGAAGCGCATTTCGTAAATCAGCCGTTTGAAAACAAGCGGATCGTCGGCAAAAAGGTCAACGGCCCATTCCCAATCGTCTAGTCCGATGGACCCGGTGATGATCTGTTTCACCTCATCGGCGTAGCGCCGCCCGATCATACCGTGATCGTGCATCATCCGCTGCCGCTCTTCAATCGGTACTGAATACCAGTTGTCTTTCTCGCCGCGCAGGCGGTCCATCGGGTAGAAGCAGATGTATTTGCGATCGGGAAACGCCGGGTAGATGCGCGGCGCCATGGCTTCGCGCTGGCGGTCAAGCGTCGCTTTGATTTCGGCGTTCCACTCTTCGGTGTGCGGCGCCAGGCCCCGGTCGAGCAGCGCGCGATAGGTCTTAACCGTCGATTCATAGAGGCCAAGTTCGACAACCGAAAAATAGGAGTGAACTTGTTTGAGTAAAGACCCGATAGAGAGTCTGAAGAGTTGGAGTTCGGCAAGATGTAGTTCAGCCGCGTCCTGGCGGAAATGGACGATCATCAGATCCGCTTTATGGCCAATCATCGTGAAAATCGCCGAGGGAAAGGCTTCGTTGGCTTCCCATTCCCTGAGTTTGAAAACCAATTCCCGAAGCATCGATCGTTTTTGGAGCGTGGCGATGTTGTTCCAGGCCGTCTGGTCGAAGCGGAGGAGTTGATGAAGCACCCAGGATCCTTCTATTGTTAGGGGAACGGCCGGGAGCGGAGCGGGGTTTGACATAAGTTTGCTTCTTTCTACTCTAACTAAGGTTTTTGCACTATTCAGAATTCGGCGGGTACTGCCGAAAGAGAACGTAGGGGCGAAGGAGTGTCCCGAACGACTCTATGCAACGAGAGTGGATCACGCTACTGTCAGCATTCTTCATCGCCGCGGGCGCGGCGCCGGGACAGACAACGCAAACGCGCATATTTACGGAACCGGCGGGGGCTTCGTTCTTCGTGGACGGGATCAAATACACGAGTTCGGCGACGTTCTTCTGGCCGAAAGGCAGCCGGCACACGGTGTGGACCGGCTTGGTGCAGTATACGGGCGATACGACGCGAATGACCTTCGGCGGGTGGGCGGATGATAAAACCGTCCTGCAGGCGGGGACAGCTTCCACCATAACGGTGACGGCGGACCCGAATTTTCTGTCGCTGAAGGCGACGTTTACGGTGGAGCACCGGATCGACATTCTGTTCTACAACGTGTTGGCGGATCCGTTGCCCGTGACTCCAATCCTCTGTAGTGCCTCGGGCCAGGCGGGGAACCCGGTGCCGGTGCCGGCATTGCCAGCGCCGACACCGCCTCCGGTGACGCCCGTGCCGCCAACCGCTCCTCCACCGCAGGGAGTGCCGACAGGTACGCCGGGCGTATTCATTGTGCCCGGACCCGGCGCGCTCTATATTGATGGGCTGTGCGTGGCGAATTCGCTGGTGATCTGGAGGGCCAAGAATTCCCCCATTACGCTTAACGCGTTTCCAGCCCGCGGCTTTGTTTTTGAGGGGTGGAACGTGGATAGCGCTCCGCGCAGCGACAGTTTTCTGCGGACATATACAGTGAACGGACCGGCCGTCCTTACGCCGCGATTTGCTCCGGCGAAGCGAGTGACGATCCGAACGGAACCGCCTGGTCTGCAAGTGATGGTGGACCGTACTTTAACTCCCACGCGATTTCCCGAGGAAATTGAAATGCGCTATCGAGACTCCGGCTCTTTATATCCGATCCCGCCGTGGGAATTTGATTTCGCCGACGGTTCGAGCCACATTTTAGGCGCTCCGGCGACCCAGCTTGATTTGACGGGTAAGACCTGGATTCTGGATAGTTTCAATATTGGCGGCGGCGAAGGGACGATTTATAAGGCTTCCGGAGTTAACATTCCAGAGGTGATTGTGGCTCGTTTCGTGCGCGGGACCGGCGTTTCGTTTCTCACCAATCCTCCCGGATTAAAGCTGAGCGTGGACGGGCGGGAGAGTTGGCCTTCCTATAATTTCATGTGGGGCGTGGGGACGAAGCACACAGTAACGGCTCCGGCCGTGACAACCGACGCGAGAGGCCGCAAGTACCGGTTTTTGAGTTGGGCGAATGGCGGCGAAGCCACACAGCAGATCACGACGCCCGAGGAGACGGAATCGGGCGGCCTGCGGCTGATGGCCAACTACGAACTCTTTCCGCGCGTTGTGATTTCGACGTCGCAGCCCGGGTCGCGATTGCAAGTGGACGGGACGGTTTGTCCGCTGCCATGCACGCTGGACCGGCCGACGGGAACGACGGTTTCGCTGTCCGTTCCTGAAACTGTGCCGCTGGGAGCGGATTCCCGCATCCAATTTGACGGCTGGAACGACATCGCGGAAGCGACGCGCACGGTAAGTTTCGGCGGTGCGGACCAGCAGTTGAGTTTTCGTTATCGAACCTATAACCGTTTCCACGCGTTGGCCGATCCGGCCATGGGCGCTACGTTTCGCGTGGAACCGGGTTCGGCGGACGGATTCTATTCGACCGGTACGACCGTACAGGTAACAGCCGTCGCCGAGGAGGGCTATAAGTTCCGCCGCTGGGAGGGCGACCTGTCGGGAACGAGCGCCGGGGGCTTCGTGTCTATGCTGGCGCCGAGACTCGTACGGGCGCAATTGGACAAAGTACCTTTCATTCCGAGCGCGGGCATTCGCAACGCGGCTGCGGAGACGCCGTTGAAAGCAGTGGCGCCGGGTTCGATTGTGTCGATCTTTGGGTCAGGACTGGCTAACGTTTATGTTGCCGGGCCGAACGGGCCGTTAGCGCAGACGCTCGGGAACGTCACGGCGCGGATCGGGACGCGGCTGCTGCCGCTGTTGTTTGTCTCGCCGGAGCAGGTGAACGCTTTTCTGCCGTCCGATCTCGCCGACGGCGAGCATACGCTGGCGGTGCGGAATGGCTCACTGGCGGAGATTGCGGGAAAAGTGTCCGTGGTGCGAAACGCGCCGGGGATCTTTGGCCAATTGATCGGGGAACGGTTTGTGGCGACGGCTTTGCGGCCGGATGGATCGCTGGCGGCGCCGGACAAGGCGGCCAAGCGCGGTGAGCAAATTGTGCTGATGGGCACGGGTTTCGGCGCCTATCAACGGGGCGTCCTTGACGGATTCCCGGCCGGAGAAAACCCGCCGAACCCGTTGCGGACGCTACCGCAAATCCTGGTTGGCGACGTCGTGTATGCGCCCGATTTCGCCGGCGCGGCGCCGGGTTTGGTGGGGGTTACTATGATTCGCTTCACGATACCCGCCGAATGGAATGCCGGGATGGTGGAGTTGCGCGCTCGGCAGGACGAGGTTGAGAGTAATAAAGTCCAGCTTCCGGTGGAATGACGATGATAAGAAAACTGATTCAAAAATTTCGGGGACTAATAGCGTTGCTGGCCGTTTCGGCCGGGGCGTTGGCGGCGGCGACGATCGGGGCTTCGGAGCCGATGGCGTGGCGATTCGCCCACCCGGAAGCGCAAGTTCTCGCCGGTGTCGATTTCCGGAGATTAGCGAAAACTGCCGACGGCAGGCAGATCCGGGATCAGTTTGTTGGAGCGCTGGGGGCTCCGATGTTGGAGCAGGCGGAGAGACTGCTGTTGTCGTCGGTGGTGGAGGCGAGCGGGAAACGCTCGGACGTGTTGATATTGTCGGGTTCGTTTTCTTTGCCGCAATTGCGAAAGTTGGCGATGGGCGAAGGGGCGCGGATGACGCCGTACAAGGGCCTGGAGATAGCCGCTCCGGCCGGCGCGGCGGCAGGAGACCCGCATCTGGCTTGGATAACCGGTCCGGGAGGCGGAACGACGGTATTGATCGGGACCCGGCCGGCGATACAGGCGGCGGCGGAACGGAGCAAGGCGCAAGTGGAATCCTTGGCGTCGGTAAATCCGCTGTTTGCCAGAGCGCGGGATTTGGGCGCAAAGTATCCGGTCTGGGTGAGCTGTGAGACCGTGCCGCTGGGATTCGGGCCGAAGACGCTCGACCGTTTTTCCGAAGAGGCCGACGGGGGAGACCTTGGGTATATGGACGGCTTCGACGTTGGGGTTCAGGTGGGGAAAACGGCGGATTTGAACATGTGGATTTGGACGACAAGCGAGGCGACGGCGGATGCGGTATTGAAGCAGTTGCAGGGGGCGGTGGGCGGTAAAGAAAAATTTGTCCTCGCGTCCTGGTTGCCGCAAATGCAGGGGTCGATTGAAGAGAGCACCTTAGTATTGGGGGCGCCGATGGCAGCGGGTACAGCGGCCGAACGGATAGGCCCTATGTTGGCGGCATTCGCACTGCCAGTGGATTTGAAGGCGCCTACCCCGGCTTCAGCGGTCGATCCGGGGCTGGCGGTACGGATAAAAGTAGAGTCGAACGTCCCAATGACGGGGATGGCGGAGATGAATCAGGCGGCGCCGGCATTGGTTCCAGCGGCTTCTCCGCCTCCGCCGAAGAAGATGTTTGTACGAATCGAGGGAATGGACGATGGAATGAAGGACATTCCGTATGCGGCCAAGCCTTAGAGGACGGACTTCGAAGGGTCTTTGCGCAGGCGGGGCGCATTAGCGTATACTAGAAAAGTTCGCTCCCGCGAAGTGGTGGTCGTGTGTATGTTCCTTGATATCCGAGAGTTGGAGCAAAAGCCGATCCGCTTTGAGCAGTCCCTGCCAATCGGAGAGATCCAATTTGATTCCGAATTTGAGCAGCAATCTCCATTGAATGCCTCCGGCAACGTGGAATTGCATGTTTCTACCGAAGAACTTCGGGTGCGGGGTAAGTTGCAGGTCTCGCTGCGGATGGAATGTGACCGCTGCACGGAACCGTTTGTAAAAAATATTGAAGAAGAGTTTGACCTAGTCTATGTTCCCTCCCCGGAGACGAGTCCGGGAGCGGAGATTGCGATAGGTCCAAAAGACAGCCATGTGGGCTTCTATGATGGTCGCGGGTTGGAGTTAAACGACATTTTGCAAGAACAGGTGTTGCTGGCGCTTCCGCTGCAGCGAGTCTGCCGCGAGGATTGCCAGGGCATCTGCCCGATTTGTGGACAGAACCGGAACGAAACGGAATGTCACTGCCGGACGCAACTCAGCGATGAACGCTGGTCCGCGCTGCGGAAACTGTAAGAGAACAATCTAGTAAGTAAGGATCAACGATGCCGAATCCCAAACGCCGTCACTCGCAACGCCGGACCTCTACGCGCCGCGCCCACGATCATCTTGCCAAGCCGGGCCAATCGGAGTGCCCGAATTGCCACTCGCCGAAGATGCCGCACCGTGTTTGCCCGTCCTGCGGGTATTACAAGGGCCGCGCGGTAGTCGAAGTCGCTGAGAAATAAAGGGTAGACGGCCCTGTGCCAACTCCTTTGGTGACCATCGCTGTCGATGCGATGGGTGGCGACCACGCCCCGAAATCGGAAGTGGAAGGGGCGCTGCGAGCGGCCCGCCATCTGCCTGTTGAAGTTATTCTTGTTGGCCGGGAAGAAGTGCTGCGGGCGGAGTTGTCGGCGCATCATCCGGGCTGGGAGAAGCTCCCGATCCGTCTCTACCACGCGAGCGAAGTTGTGACGATGGACGACGGCGCGGCGAAATCGCTGCGTTCGAAGAAAGACAGCTCAATACGCGTCGCGTGCCGTCTGATGCACGACGGCACGGCGCAGGGAGTTGTCTCGGCGGGAAACACGGGCGCGGTGATGGCGACATCGAAGACGGTGAATGGGATGGTCCGCGGGGTGGACCGTCCGGCGCTAGCTTCCGTGTTTCCCACGGTTAAAGGGAAACCGGCGGTGATGTTGGACGTGGGCGCGAATGTGGACGTCGATCCTCGTCTATTGGCGCAGTTTGCGCTGATGGGCGAGTTGTACTCGCGCCTAATCTTCCACACGGAGAATCCGCGGGTTGGGCTTCTTTCGATCGGCGAAGAGGAGCACAAGGGCAACGAATTGACGAAAGCGGCGTTTCCATTGCTGAAGGCGCTGCCGATTAACTTCATTGGCAACGTTGAGGGGCGGGATCTTTTCACGGGACATGCCGATGTGATCGTATGCGACGGTTTCGTCGGCAATGTGGCGTTAAAGGTGAGCGAAGGGCTGGTCGAAGTCGGCAAGCACCTTCTACAGGACGCGTTGAAGGCGTCCGTCAGCGGAAAGATTGGCTACCTGCTGACACGGAACGCGTTCACGGAGTTGAAGAAGCGCGTGGACTATTCCGAATACGGCGGGGCGCCGTTGTTGGGTGTGAAGGGTTGCACGATTATCTGCCATGGCCGGTCCAACGCGAACGCGATAAAGAATGCGATTCGCGTTGCGGCGGAGTTTGCGCAATCGGACTTGAACCGGCGGCTGGAGAGCGGTCTGGCGCATGGCCGCGCCGGCCGGGAATGAAACTACGAGGTTTCGGGATAGCGTTACATTGGTGAGAGGTGCGAATGATCCGATTCATCCTTTTCAGCGGAGTGCTGGCTGGTGTCGCAGTTGCGCAGCAGAACGCAGTCCGATTCACGCTGGAGCCGGAACATCCGAAAGTTGCCCCGGGCAAACCGGTGCGGCTGCGGCTCTCGGCGGAGATTGACAAGGGCTGGCACCTCTATTCGGTAACTTCGCCGGTAACGCCGACGGCGACTCGCGTGGTTGCGCTCGATGACTCGGCGGTGACTATCACGCGGGTATTGCAGCGGAAAGTCGAGGCTAAGTTCGATCCGGTGGCGGGGGCCTCGACGGAGAGCTACGAGGAGAAGACCGAGTTCTTGATTGATACGGTTTTGAAAGGGGATGTGAAAGCGGGGCCGGTGGATGTTACCCTACAGGTCCGGTCGAGTGCGTGTAACGACAAGATCTGCTTGCCGCCGCGCCGGAAATTGATTACGGGTTCGTTGGTGGCGGATCCGGGGGCGCCGGATGCGGGTTTGGGTGCGATCCCGGACGGTTTTGTAGAGGCGAAGGTTTCGACGGTAGCGGCGCCTCCCGCGGCCGCACCGGGGAACGCGGCGAAGGAGGGGCTTCTGGGGTTCCTGCTGGGGGCGTTTGGGTGGGGACTGGCGGCTATCTTTACGCCGTGCGTGTTTCCGATGATCCCATTTACACTCTCCTACTTTCTGAACAGGGGTGAAAGCGGGCGCGGGGAAGGGCTGCGTCAAGCCGTCGTGTTTTGTCTGGGGATTGTGGTGCTGTTTACACTGATCGGTTTGGCGGCATCGGCGTTATTGGGCGCCGGAGGCGCGCAGACCCTATCGTCGAACCCCTGGGTAAATGGGATTATTGGCCTGGTGTTCTTCGCGTTTGGACTGAGTATGTTAGGGGCTTTTGAAATTACGATCCCGTCAGGTTTGTTGACTAAGATGAGCGCGGCTTCCGAAGGCGGTGGTTATCTAGGCTCGTTGCTTATGGGGCTCACGTTTTCGCTGACTTCGTTTGCCTGTATCGGACCATTCATGGGGGCGTTGCTGGCGGCTTCGGTGACGGGCGATAAATTGCAACCGGCGATGGGGATGGCCGCCTTCGCGACCGGTTTGGCGAGCCCGTTTTTCTTTCTGGCGATGTTTCCCGCTTACTTGAAAAAGCTGCCCAAATCGGGCGGGTGGCTGGTGCGCGTGAAGGTCGTCATGGCGTTCTTTGTGTTTGCGATGATGGTCAAGTATTTAAGCAACGTCGATTTGGTTTTGCATTGGGAGTTGCTGACGCGGGAGCGCTTCTTAGCGTTGTGGGTGGTGTTGACGGCAATGCCGGGGTTCTATCTGCTGGGCTGGCTGCGGTTTGAGGGGATAGGGAAAGACGAGGCGGTTTCCATTCCGCGATTGCTATTGGGGATCCTGATTTTGGCGTTTGCGTTCTTCTTGCTGTCGGGTTTGTTTGGAGCGCCATTGGGGGAAATCGACGCTTACGTTCCGGCTTCGACACGGGCGCCGGCTGGCGTGGCGACGCCCGGGATTCAGTTCGCGAAGAATGATTTGCCGGGGGCGCTGGCGCGGGCGAAGGCGGAGGGCAAGTTAGTCTTTCTCAATTTTACCGGGTATACGTGTACGAATTGTAAGTTGATGAAGGCGAATATGTTCCCGCGGCCGGAGATCGCGGCGGAGATGAGTAAGTTCGTCCTTGTCGAGTTATACACCGACGGGGCGGATGCCGAGTCGGAGGCGAATTTGAAACTGCAGGAGGAGACACACAAGACTGTGGCGATTCCTTATTACGTGATATTGGATGGTGATGGGACGGCGTTGCGGGCGTTTCCGGGATTGACACGCGATCCGCAGGAGTTTTTGCGGTTCTTGAAGGGGTAGGTATAGCGGCACGGTGACTGACGGGGGCGGGGCGATGCGATTCGCGGCGATTCGCGGCGATTCGCGGCGCCGTGAAAACCCCCATCGCCTAAAGGCGGTGGGGGTTGGATAGCGACTGAAAGTCGCAAGACGCGGCTAAAGCCGCCGGAAAAGCGTTCCCGGTGCAAACAGCCGCAGTGGGCGCCAGAAACGAGAAAGCCCGAGCCAGCCGCTCACCAGAGATTCCGCCAGCCCCCTTTGCGTTCGGCTTCAGCAGCACCGTGGCTGAAAGCGGCCCGCCTAAACGCGGGCGGATTAGACCTGGCACATTGAACTAAACCGCGGAACTTCAGCTTATTAACGGTGTGACGCAATTCCGCCGGTACCGGTTGTGCCGGAAAGGTCTTTCGCGATAATGTGTCTGTCGATGCGATTCCCAACGCCGGAGCAGAATATATGTTGATGTCCGCCAATGAATTTCCCACACTAAACAAGCTTTTAAGGAAGATGGATGAGTCCGAACGAAGGCGAATTCTTAGACCTCATTTGGAAACCGGGGTTTCGGAATTCGACGACATCATTCTTCGCCAAAATCTGGATGCTGAACTTGGCCGGATAGCCCAGCTCGAACTCTTGGCGCAGGCTTCCGATGAGGAGGCCGTGGCGGCATTGAAAGGGATCGAGGCGTTCCCAAGCCTTGTACGGGAATCCCCCGCATTTTTTCAGTATCTGAACGTCTATTTGTACTTTGGCGTCCGTTTCGCGGCGGGACGGGTTGCAGGGATCGTCGAAGACGGCCGTCAGGCCGCCGCGCCCGCAGGGCCTGCCCTCGAGCCTCCCGATTGCAATCATCCTCCCGTCGGGCTTCCCAGCCCGCCAAGCATGCACACCTCGCGGTTCCGGGAAGATACCGCGAAATTTATCGACTTGCCGAATGGGGATGGCTTTTTGGGAAAAGCTCAGATTATCTCCGCCGCGAAGGGCTTCAATCCGGACGCGCTCAGGGAGTGGATTAGCGGGCTTCGCGAGACTGAGTTGAGCGGCAAGGGCGGAAAGGAGTTCACCGACGCCACGTTAGGCATAGCGCAACTTTTTCTGGACGATTACGGCCCCAACCCGCTGGAATTCGAGTTATGGCTCCGGGGACTGAATCCTACCGTTCGGGGACAAGAGAAGGAGAAACTGTTTCAGCTTGTTTCCATCGGCCTGCGCGAATGGGCGTTTAGCCGTTACGAGTTCTATCATTCACTCGAACTAAACGATGAAGCCGGTGAGGTGCGTTGCAGACAACTCGTGGATTTTCGGGAGGGCGAATGGAAAGAAGGGGGTTGGAGGGCGACAAATCCACTGGCGGCGCGATGCGGCGCGAACGAGATTTACTGGTTGTCAAGAATTCTCCGCGCGGAAATCTCCGCTGCGGGGCGAGTGACCTATAAGTCCCGATCCTGGCTTTGGTATCTAGCCGCGGCGGAACCGTGCGGCTCCTACTATAGTCAGAAGATTCAGAAATCGGAGGATGTCCTCCGTGAAGTTTTCGGATACGCTTGCGACCTCGTTCGAAACGCGGTGGAAATCGTAGAGGACGGACTTAAGCGAAAAGCGGGAGAACCATTTGTTCTTAGCCCGCCCGCAACTGCTTGGCGGCAGACATACGACGAGGAACTCGAGGAGATCGCCAATCAACGCAAACAGCGCGGCTATCATTCCCCAGAACCCTCAAAGACGGGGGATGTTCCATTACTCGACTCTCAGAAAGAGCGTGAAAAACAGAAAGAGCGTGAGGAAAAGAAGGCGCGGGACGAGGGGTGGAGTAAGCGGGTGTGTACCGGGGACGTGGTGGAGAATTTGGTCGGGCTGGCTTTTTCCGGCGGCGGTATTCGCAGCGCGACTTTCAACCTTGGCGTATTGCAGCGGCTGAAGGAGGTCGACCTATTACGGAAGGTCGATTGCTTATCTACTGTTTCGGGCGGAGGCTATATTGGCGCGTGGCTGTTTGGCAATGTGCGGCGAACGCATCATTGGCTGGGGCGGCTGACTAACTGGGAGGACTCCGTGAACCATTTGCGGAGTTACTCCAATTACCTTGCTCCGCACAATGGCATTCTCAGCGTCGACACATGGGCGATATGGGGGACCTGGATACGAAATGCAGTTTTGATTCAGCTCACCGCCGTCGTCTGGCTGATGTTCCTGCTTGCCGGAGCGCAGGGTCTTGAGCGGGTTTTCAAGTTCTGCGGAGACTTTCACGTCTTATCGGCGGCCGTTCTCGGACTGGTTCTTGTTGGCCTTACGGTGTTGATCTGCCGTAATTTTCACAAGGCTGAAAGGATGACCAACACTTGGACACCAAGGGCCGGCGCCGCCCTCGCCTGGATCGGGGCGTTCTTAGCCGCCGCACTGTTCTGGGAACTGGTGAATAGTTGGAACCCCGAGGACGCTCTAGCGTATTCCAAGATCATTTGGAAATTGGGGGGAACACTCCAACCGCAAGTGCTGCTAGCGGTTCTGGTAATCTGTATGTTTTCTATTGCCTGGTGTTCTACTCGCGCCGCGGAGGGGAAGGCTGCCACCGGGCATCCTAACCGCCTTGCAGTGTGGCTTGACTGGTGTTCCACTCGCGTCGCCAAAGCGAAGGTTGCCACCGGGCTTGGTAAGCGCCTCGCAAGTTGGCTTGCCTGGTGTTCTACCCGCGCCGCCACTATCGAGCGGGCCTTCGCGTCGGCGGCTGTCGCGGCGGCCGGCGTGGGTGTGATGTATCTCGCCTTTTGCGGAATTCTCCGCCTGTTCGGCGAGTTCCGCCTCCACGAGAGCATCTGGTACGCGTACGTCTCTGGGCCGCCCCTGTCCCTGTTCGCGGTTTCCGCGTCTGTGGTCGTATTCATCGGATTGTTGGGACGAGCGCCGCTCGATTGGACGCGGGAGTGGTGGACTCGCTTCGGATCGGTGATGAGCATTTGGGGTGTTGTCTTTATGGCGTTTGGCATCGCTTCCGTATTCGGACCGCTGTGGGTGAAGAAGTTATTCTCGCTGCATGATTCGGTGGCGTGGGTCTCAGTACTCGGGTGGATAGGAACTGTGGCATCCGGATTGCTCGCCGGCAACGACGGTAAGTCTAACGGCCGCCGCAAACCGGCGGGATCGTCGGCGGCTATAGAAAAAATTGCGCTTGTCGGCGCTTTTACGTTCATCGTCGGCAGTGTACTCGCCGTATCGACGTTACTGCACAACCTGCTCGCGCTGATCTTCATGGACAATCCCGACGTCGACTACTGGGCGGTGCAGTATGCGATTACTGAATGGTCCAATTTACGTTGGGTCCTTGGCGCGCTGCTACTCATCGGCCTTGTTCTTTCCTGGAGAATTGAAATCAATGTTTTTGGCTTGAATCAGTTTTACCGCAACCGATTGGTCCGCTGCTATTTGGGCGCGACACGCTGGATGCCGAAAATGCGCAGCCCCCATCCCTTCACCGGCTTCGATATCGGGGATGAGATTCCGCTGGATCATCTGCGCTATGCGCACCCCCCGGCCGGGTACAACGATGAGCCATTTGCGGGACCATTTCCGATCGTCAACTGCACGCTCAATCTTGGAGGCAGTTCCGATCTGGCGGTCCATACACGGCAGAGCGCATCCTTCACGATGACGCCGTTGCGCTGCGGATTTTATCGCGAGCGGGGCGGTTTCGCGCCCACGCCGCAAACCGAATGGCCGGACTCGTCGAAGCCGCCGAAGAGGTTGGAAGGCGCTTTCGCGGGAGGGGTGACCCTGGGCCAGGCGGTAGCGGTCTCCGGCGCCGCCGCGAGCCCGAACATGGGGTACAACACATCGCCGCTGGTGGCTTTTCTTCTCACCATGTTCAACGTCAGGTTGGGGTGGTGGTTTCCGAATCCCGCAGGGAAAAAATGGTTTAAGCCGTGGCTGAATTTCAGTGTTCCGTATTTATTCTACGAGCTGTTCGGGCTAGCCGATGAAGACGGTAAGTTTGTCAACGTCTCCGACGGCGGCCACTTCGAGAATCTGGGAATCTACGAACTCGTCCGCAGGCGCGCGCGGGTGATTATCGCCGCCGACGCCGAGTGCGATTCGGAACTGGCGTTCGGGAGTCTCGGCAATGTCATCCGCCTATGCGAAACGGACTTCGGAGCGAAGATCGAGTTGGATGTCGGGTCCATTCGCAAGATGACCGATCTTGAACAAAGCCGCGCGCACTGCGCGGTAGGAAAAATCATTTACAGCAATGGAACCGAGGGGTATCTCATCTACCTGAAGGCCTCCATAACCGGGGACGAAAGCGCGGAGATAGAACAGTACCGATCGAGCCATCCCGCGTTTCCTCATCAATCCACGGCCGACCAGTTCTTTAGCGAGGATCAGTTTGAAAGCTACCGGCGGTTGGGGTATCACATCACCGATCGCACATTCCGCGGGGCCGAGGGACTTCCGGAAATGTACGAGATAGCAGCCAAACTATTTAACCTTTGGACCCCGGCTGGGTTCAATAGCGAGGCATTCATCAATCACTCGAAGATGCTGAACGAGATTTGGGACAAATTCCGGGCAGCGCCAGGATTGGGGATACTCCTTGCCGAACTGATGGCTGACAAGTCCGCCCCGGTCCAAAGCGCTCCGCTGGCCGCGGACGAAAAGTGTATGTGCCTGGAACTACTGCAACTCATGGAGTGCGTGTTTTTGGACCTGCGTCTTGACGATTTCTGGGACCATCCGGACAACAGGGGGTGGGCGATGCTTTTCTCACGGTGGGCGAAGAGTTCCAGACTGCAAGCCGCGTGGGACCAGACCCGCCATACGTTTGGCATTCGTTTTGAATACTTCTGCCATGAACGGCTTGGGCTTGCCACAGATAGTCCGGTGGTTCGCGCCTGAATGAGTACCGTTCGAATTGCGCTTGCCAATCTCCAAATCCCGGCAAGTCCGGAGGAGTCGATTGTGTTGGCCGGGCAAGCTATCGCTGCGGCGTCCGCCGAAGGCGCCGGCCTCATCTGCTTTCCGGAAGGCTACATTCCCGGTTACCGGGGCGTAGGGAGGTTTTTGCCGCCGCCGGATCCCGAGTTCCTCGAACGCGCTGGGTCCGCGATTGCGGCGGCGGCCGCGAAGGCGAAACTTGCGGTTGTTCTTGGCACCGAACGCGTTGTCGACGATGTGCTTCGAATCACGGCTCTGGTCATCAACAGCGATGGAACGATCGCCGGTTTCCAGGACAAAGTTCAACTCGATCCCTCCGAGGATGGAACCTATTCGCCCGGTGCCGGGAGGCACGTTTTCCAGACCGGGCCGCTGACATTCGGAGTCGCCATTTGCCATGAAGGTTGGCGCTATCCGGAGACGGTCCGATGGGCCGCTCGCCGCGGCGCGCACATCGTGTTCCACCCGCATTTCCTTGAAGCTGGGTCCGGCGGCTTCCGGCCCGATGGGCATTCAGCTACTGGCGGGGCGGCTGTTTTCGGATCGGGACGTTGAGAGTTCCAACCTGGTGGCCGTCATTGATCGGAGCTTGGCACGCGATACTGGCCCAATCGGAATCCCATCGGGAGGCGCTTCAAGGGGGCAAGACCGGCGAGGCCGGAACGATGATTGGATCACAGTAATCGGCGTGGTCGGCGACGCGCGCCGCCAGGGTGTCGAGCGGGAGTCTACCCCGCACGTATTCTTGTGGCACCGGCAGTCCGAGCCGCCCGTTGACTGGGTGATTCGGACCTCGACGCCCCCCGAGAACCTGATTGCCAGCGTTCGCGCGGCGGTCCGCGAAATCGATCCGCGGACAGTCATTGCCAACCTGATGCCGATGCGGAAGCAGATTGAGATACAAACGGCCGGCCGGAGTTTTCAGACATGGCTGCTAACTCTCTTCGCAGGTCTGGCCCTCGGGATGACCGCAATTGGCATCTTTGGCGTGATGAGCCACGCGGCGGCGCGACGAACCCACGAGATCGGCATTCGGCATTCGAATGGCACTGGGCGCCGGCCGGGCGAGCGTGATTCGGATGATCCTCGCTCAAGGGGTAGGGCTTGCCGCCGCCGGGATGGGAATAGGCTTTGCGCTTGCACTTGCCGCAACCCAGCTTCTTTCCGGCTTGCTTTATGGAGTTACCGCGACGGACCCGATTACCTTCGTTGTGGCTGGTCTTTTGCTGCTGGTTGTAGCTGCCGCGGCGACATTAATACCAGCTTGGCGTGCCTCAACGCTAGACCCCCTAGTCGCTCTGCGTGGAGATTGAGCGAAGCCGGGTTAGGATAAAGACATGGCTGCTCTTCCCCAGCCTCGTCTGACCGACGAGCAGTACTTGACCATCGAACGTGGCGCGACGGAAAAAAGCGAGTTTTACGACGGGCAAATGTACGCGATGTCCGGCGCGTCCTTCATTCATGGGCGCATCGTCGGGAATATGACGGTTGCGTTGTATGCCGGGTTACGCAATGGCTCCTGTTCCGCGATTCCCGGCGACCTGCGAGTCCGCGTGTCGCCGGGAGGACTTTACACCTACCCGGATGTCGTTGTGGTTTGCGGCGAACCTCGATTCGCCGATGACCAGAAAGACACGCTGTTAAATCCATCGCTGTTGATCGAAGTGCTTTCGCCCTCAACGGAGGGTCATGATCGGGGATTTAAGGCGGCTCAATACCGGCTGCTCCCATCGTTGGAAGAGTACGCTTTGGTGTGGCAAACGGAACCGCACGTAGAAGTGTTTCGTCGTCAAAAGGACTTAGGCTGGCTTCTTTCGGAGTCCGCCGGGCTGGAAGCGCAGTGCCATTTCGAGAGCGCCGGATGCAGCATTGCACTGTCGGATATTTACGAAAACACCGGATCTTTGTAGCCTACTTTGCGTTCATCGCAAATCCGAACAACGTGTCGCCGGCCCCGGCGATCACGTACTGAATCCCATCAAGCTGATAACTGATGGGGCCGTTGCTGATGGCGGAGCCGAGGTTGGCGCGCCACAGCGGCTGGCCCGTGGTGGCATTCAAGGCCACAAAGTTATTCAACGGATCCGCGGCGAAGACGACATTGCCGGCCGTGCTCAATACGCCGTTGCGCGGGCCTCCGGGGCCTTCCCACTTGTGGGTCCATTTGGGCTTGCCCGTCTTGTAGTCAATGGCCTGGAGCATTGCCGAAGAGTACCCGCCACGATCATTGCCGCCCCAGCCTTCCGGTTTTTCCGTGTCGTCGTAGATGTACCAGACACTGTAGGCGTTCGATGCGTTGATGTAGAACAGCCCGGTGGCGGGACTGAAACTGGGCGGCGGCCAGTTGGCGGCGCCGGCTTGATTGGGGGAGACGAGCGCGCCGTCGATTTGCGGATACTTCAACGGATCGGGAATAGGCTGGCCCTTGGCGTCGAGGCCCTTAGCCCAGTTGGCGCGGGCGAAAGTGGACGTGACGACATTCTTGCCGGTGACGCGGTCGAGTACGAAGAAATAGCCATTGCGCGAAGCTTGGGCGAGCAGTTTGCGCGGCTGACCGTTTATGTTCCCATCGATCAGGACCGGGGTCTGGTTGGCATCCCAGTCGTGCGTGTCGTGCGGGGACGACTGAAAATACCATTTCATCTTGCCGGTATCGGGGTTCAACGCGATGATGCACTCGGTGAATAGATTGTCGCCGAGACGGCCTTTGTGGGCGACGACGGGTTGGGGGTTGCCCGTGCCGAAATAAATGAGATTGAGTTCCGGGTCGTACGTGGTCGAGCCCCAGGTCATGCCACCGCCGTGCATCATGGCCTCGACGGATGGCCAAGTCTTGGCTTCGGGCGTGCCGGGCTCGGGATGGGTGTACCAGCGCCATTGGCGCTCACCGGTTTCAGGGTCGTGGGACTGGATGTAGCCTTCCACATCCAGATCGTCACCGCTGACGCCGGCGATGACGTGATTGCCGACCACAAGAGGAGCGGCGCTCGCGTAGTAGAGTAGATCGGGATCGCAGATCTGCTTGTGCCAGCGCTCCTTGCCGTCCTTCATATTGAGGGAAACGAGGTTGCAATCGGGTGTTTCAAAGTAGAGCCATTTACCGTAGACGGCGACGCCGCGGTTGCCGATGTGGATGCCGCCGCGGGATGGCCATGCGAAGTGCCAAAGCTCGCGGCCGGTGCGGGCGTCAATGGCCCAGACGTGATCGGGAACGGTGAAGAACATGACGCCGTCGACGACGACTGGCGAGGCCTTTATCGTGCCCGGAAAGGGGCCGCCGGTGGAGGGAATGTTGATGCGATGAACCCAGGCGAGACTGAGCGAGGAGACGTTGGCGGCGTTGATATTCGTGAGCGGACTGAAGCGGCGGCCAGAGTAGTCGCCGTTGAAGGAGGGCCAGCTATCGGTGGGCGGCTGGGAGAGTTTGGCCGGATCGAGGGTCTGGGCGAAAGTTGCCGCGGCGAGGAGGTAGATTGCGATTTTCACTTGAGCGTCTCCAGGTAGGCAACGATGTCGTGCATGTTCGTGTCGGTGTATTTGTCGAGGAGTTCGATATGGGCGGCGTAGGGGTCGGTCTTCACGACTTTGAGCGTCGCGGTGCGGGCCCAGGAGTGGTAGTCGCCGGCGGCATCGCGCAAGGCGGCGTTGAAATCATCAAGGTGTACGAGGACGCCGGAAATGGTCTTGCCGTTGGAGGGGGTGACGGCCAGCGTCACCGGCTTGGGCGGCGCTACGCTGCGCGCCCCGCGGCCGAGCGTAAACGTTCGCGGGAAGAGGAATTTCTGCTGGAGCGCGACGGGTTCGTACTTCCTGCCGACGCCGGCCAGATCCCCGGTGACGGAATGGCACTTGGCGCAGCCGCCGGAGCCGTTAAAGTATTCCTGACCGGCCTTGGCGTTACCAGTTAGCACGTTGATGGGCTGCGAATAGGGGCCGCTGCGGAGCGTGTCGGTGACTTTGAGATGGAGGAAGTGCGCGAGGTCGATGGCTTGTGCGCCGTCGATGGAAGCGCTGAGGCGGCCGGACGTGGTGGGGTGCTTTTTCGATTTAAGGAACTCGCCTAGAGTGGCTCCGTAGCGGTCTTTCAGAATGACGAGGGATCGGACGAGATCCGTGCCGTCCTGCTTGCCGCCGCGGGCGGCCTCGCCATGGCAGTTCATGCACTCGGCGTTGTAGATAACCTTGCCGCGGTCCGCGGCTACGGGATCGACAAGATGGGCGTCATCCGGACCGGCGCCGATGAAGCCAACCCCGCCGGCGCCGGCGGTACCGGAGCGGGGCGGGAGATTCTTGCCCAAATATTCAACAATATCGCTGAATTCGGCGGCACTGGCTTTTGCTCCGCGAGCGACCATGCCATTGACGACGTTGCTCCATGCGTCGCGGGTGTAGCCTTTGCCGGTGATGATTTCCGGGCCGTGGCAAGTGGCGCCGCAGACGCGATGGACGATCTCCTTTCCGGGGCCGTCCGGCAGCGGACGGGCAGCGGGTTTAGGAGGAGCGGCCCGAGGGCCTTGGGCCGCGAGCGAGGCGGCGAGGAGTGTTGAGAGGAGAAGACCGCAGTACATGCAGGTGCCCTTCAGTATATCGATAGGGAGTTAGACAAACACGTCGGTGGAGATATGGAAGTAATCGGCGAGTTTCCGGGCCTGTTTGGCGTTAATCTGGCGCTTGCCATTGAGCACTTCGGAGACGACGGAGACAGTGCCGAAGAAGGGTGCGAGGTCGGCCTGTTTTAGCTGACGTTGGTCCATTAGATGGCGGAGGACCTGGCGGGGTGAAGATGCCGGGGGCGTTGTGGTCCGGTGTTCGTAAAGATCGACAAGGTGGAGCAGGAGCGTGGCCATGGCATCCTCTTCAGGCGATAGTTTGCGCTCCGGGAAGAGGAGCCGTTCCAGAGCCTGTTTAGAGCGCTTGTACTCCGCCGGGGACCCGATCATGCGAGGGGCGATGGCGTACTCGGCGATCACCACGCAGTATTTTTCCGGGCTTATCAGTGTGGGCACAATTCCTCCAGGCGGACCCGATCATATTCGGTATGGGTGTAAAGGCCCTTGAAGAAAAGGGTCTTGTAGATGAAGTTCGTACAGAAGAGCAGCCGGAAGCGGTTGCCCAAAACGTCAATAATTAAGGCGGGGCCAACCCGGTCGGCGGATGGATAGTGTTTGCGAACGTCACTTAAGTCACGCCACTCCGCACTATGGGCAATCCGATAAAAATCGGCGATGAACTGTCTGGTCTCCGGATGTTTTTCCGCGGCGGCGAAAAGCTCTCTCCGGCCTATGACATTCACAATATCAGTTTCGCACATTGCGAAGTTTAGCGCAAGGACTTTGAATATGAGGTGACAGTCTAAAGCACGCGGACGGCTTCAGCCTCAGTTGGATCGCCGGAATTCTTCCGGAACTTGCCGCTCAAGATCGCGGGCGTCATGGAGAAGTCTCGCTATCTCGACTTCATCCTCCCGGCGACGGTACAGTTGAAAATGCCGAGGCGCTTTCACCCCCTGGATTTCCCACCCTTCCGCGGCTGAACGAAAGATGGTATGTCCGGGCGCCATCAATCATGATCTCCGGCCGCTCCGTCGAGCCTGAGCGTTCAGGGTCTTCGCCGATACCGGGGAGCGCCTGGAGAACAAGGGCTCGGTATCGCAGAGACGCAGCCGCGCCGAACTGCTGACGGCTTTGCATCAATGCGGCTGCTATATCACGCCGGGCCGGGCCCGTAACATGAACGTCAAACCGCGGCCGTTTAGCGACCGTGGCGTTCAGCGGCCAAGTCGGCAGAAACTTCTTCGTGGATCTCCCTCAGAAAATCCTTGATCTCTTTCTCGGAATGCAGACTGACGTAATCGCCGCGCTCAATCGCATCAAAGCCGTCCTTGGCGGCGGCGCGGAGCCATATGATATTGGCCTGATCTTCCTGCTCCCGCTGTTCCAATAGCCGAAGACCTTCCCGCACGACCTCACTCGCGTTGCTGAACCGCCCAGAGGTAATGCCGGTCTTTATGAAATCATCAAAATGCTCTGTAAGGTTGACGTTCCGTGTTGGCATGAATTGACCTTCGACCCTTCCAATCCAGCATGACTGGCAATAATTGCCAATTTGATGAGCGGTCTAACCTGGAATGAGCTTCGCCGCCCGATCCAGCGCGCTCTCAAAATCGGCAAGAACATCGCGCCAATCTTCGATGCCAATGCTTACGCGAACAAGGCCGTCAACGACTCCGGAGAGCTGCAATTCCTGCTGGCTGACGGCGGAGTGCGTGGTAGACCGCGGATGGCAGACCAGTGTTTCCACGCCGCCCAGGCTAACGGCATTGCGGGCGATTTGCAGATGGCGGAGGAACTCGAATGCTGCGGGCTTTCCACCCTTCAAATCCACGGAGAAGATGCCGCCGGGGTAGTCGCATTGCGCGTCACGGATGCGGATTTGTTCGGGATCGGTGAAGAGCGATGGATAGTAGAGTCTGTTGACGGCGGGGTGCGCGGCAAGACGCTCGGCAATGCGTTGAGCGTTCTTCGACTGGCGGTTCATGCGGAGATGAACAGTGGGGAGGCGCGAGTCTAGGATCCAGCATTCATCGGGGGCGAGGATGTTGCCGAACAGGCTGCGGCGGGCGCGGATGGACCGCATGATTTCGGGGTCCTTGCAGATGGCGACGCCGGCGAGGATATCGGAGAAACCGCCCAGATATTTGGTGGCGCTGTAGAGAGCGATATCGGCGCCGAGAGCCAGCGGATGCTGGAACGCAGGGCCGAGAAACGTGTTGTCAACCATGACGAGCGGGCGGGGATCCCGGCGGGAGGCGGAATCGACGGCGCGGGCGATGTCGGTCATCGTCAGCGTGGGATTAGCCGGAGATTCAAGGAGGACGATGCGGCAGTGAGGCGTATGCTGGATCGCGCTATCGAGAGCGGCGCTATCGCCGCCGGCAATGGGAACGCCGAGGATCCCCCACGGTTCGAGGAAGTTTTGAATGAGCGACTGCGTGCCGCCGTAAATGGGCACGGTGTAGACAATGGCGTCGCCGGGGCGGGTGTGGGCCATAATCGCGGTCATGATGGCGGCCATGCCGGAGTTGAAAACGGCGGCGGCCTGGGCACCGTCTTCGAGCGGCAGAAGATGGGCTTCGACGATTTCGGCGTTGGGGTGATTGAAACGGGAATAGATGAGATCGGCGGTTTCGCCGGGTTCGGGTTTGACGCGGCCGCCGAGGATAGAGAAGGCGCGCTCGGCGGCTTCGGGGGAGGGGAAGACGTAGGTGCTGGAACGGAAGACGGCGGGGCGGGCGGAGCCGACGGATAGAGCGGGGTCAAAGCCGGCGGTCAGGACGGCGGTGGAGGGATGGATTTTTCGCTCGGGGTTGCTCACGCCATGATTGTAGCGGGTTCAGAAGCGAGTCAATTCCAGCACCACGGCGCGATACCCGTGGGCGTGCCGGTTCGGAATTTGATAACCGAAAGAGGCCATCCAGTGCGAGTGGAATTTGTAGACCAGGCCGGGTATCGCATAAGCCAGATCGTGACGGCCGCTGAACCAATCCGCCTGAAACATCCAACGCCGTCCGATGGGTTGTTCCACGCCGCCAAGCACGCCGGTGGTTTTCTCGCCGAAGAGAACAGACGTTCCCGAAGAGATTCCGCCTGTCAGGCGTGTCCCTGTTCGCCGCGTTTGAAGTTGCAGCATTGAGTACGCCCAGTTGCCCATGTGGCCGGAACCGTCCACTTGCACTAAATCGCCGAAGACCAATCGAGCGTGCTCGCCGATAACCGGAAGGCTGGTTTTGAAGCCCACGCTGGCATTGGAAAGTCGAGGCGCCGTCAGGTCGAGATTGAACCAGGTAACATCGAGCTCAGTGTGCAATCCGACACCGTAGCCGTAGGCGTTTGTCTGGATCCAATGACGTTCCGGAGACCACGCGCGAGCCACGGTCTGGTGCTGATAAAACCAATCGTGCTGGACGGCGACATCGGCCGAGGGGACATCGAAGATAGTCTGCTGCGCGGATAGTCCAGCGGTGAAAACCAGGACAGAGTAAAACCGCATGATTAGCGATTGCCGGCGATTGTGGCGGGATGGGTTACCGCAGGGGCGTTTAAGGCTTGAGCCGCGTTGCGACGGAGGGCAAGTACGGCGCTTGGCATAACACCGGCGGCGACGATGAATATCACAATAACTGAAAGAACCCAACGCTCGCGCGGGATCGCATCGCCGATGCCGTGAATCCCTGTTTTCTGGGTCCCAAGGAACATCTTTGAGAACAGACGGAACAGGCTGACGGCGTTCATCGCAGTCGCCAGGGGCAGCAAAAATCCAATCAGCGGATGACTGACAAGCGTTCCATGAATCAGCAGATCTTCCGAACAAAAACCAAGCGTGCCGGGCAGGCCGACAAGGGCAAGCCCGCAGATTACAAAAAACACGGCGAGTCGCGGCGTATATTCCGACAAGCCCAGAAAGTGATCCGACGTGAATAAGCGGCCAAAGCGGACTTCCATCAGGCGGAGCACGCTGAACAGGCCCGTAGTAGCCACCGCGACCACCATGCAATGAACCAGAGCGCCGGTGATTCCTTCCTGCGTCGCGCTCTGCAGACCAGCCAGAATACAGGCGGACTGGCTGAGGACCAGCAGCGCCAGGACGCGCCGCGCATCGGATTCGGCAACGGCGCGGACGGCGGCGTAGAGGGCGGTGAATAAAGCCAAATCGGAAAGTATGGGAAATGCACCCTGCGCTGAAAGTGGAAATTCCGGAATAACCACGCGGGCCAGCAGGAATGCGCCCAAGTGCCCGTTTATGAACAGGCATACAGGCAGAACAGGACCGGCTTCGGCGGCGTCCTCAATCCATGCATGCGCGGGAAAAATGCCTTTGCGGCAGACGATGGCAATGATGAGCAAAGCGAACGCCGCGGAGCCGCCGAAGTTGTGGCCTTGCAACTCCGCGAGCGAGAACGGGTCGGCGGCGCCCGCGGCGTGGGCCGCGCCTGCGATGATACCAAGGGCGCCCAGTATCGCCAGGCACGACGCCGCCAAGCCAGCGCGGGGCCGCCAAGTCCCGGTAAACGGTCCAAGAATGAACGGCAGTGCGGACAGAATCCACGCCGCGGCCAGCACCAACAGGTTGTCGGCCCCGTAAGCGGCAAGCGTGGCGGCCAGAACCACCAACGTGGCGCCAGTGATTTTCGCGCTCGTGTCCCGGCGCGGAGCCAGGATCAGGATTCCCATCGTCAGCAAGGAATAAAGCAACAGAAAAGTTGCGTTTAATGGATCGGCGGTGAACAGGCTGAGCGCCCAGGGTTCGGCCAGCCGCGCACCGCCTGCGGCCTGCACTTCGCGCAAAGACTCGATCGCGCACAACGCGGCCCCGGCCGACCCGGCCACCCCGGCTAGGCGCGCTCGTTGATCATGGCCGAACGCGGCGGTGGCGGCGGCCAAGGCCGGAATCCCGATCGCGGCCGAAATGAGCGGAAAGGATAGTTCAGCCATCGATTGCCCCCTGGTTAGGCGCCATCATCGCTTGGTTCGTCGCGGCTCGCTTATTTACATCGCCGGAGGGAGGCAAGCCCATGCGATCCATGCGTGCCAGAAACAGCGATATCCGCACCAAAGGCTGCACAAATCCTCGTTCCATTAACGTGTCCAAATGCCCACGGTCAATCGCCATGCGATAAAGCCATAGCTGCAACCCCTGCGGAATCATCGATTCCCAATGTGTACCGGTTTTCCCCAGGTGGCCGCCGGCGGCGGCATGCACCTGATGATAATCGTGCAACATGGACGGCGCGCGAAGGAACTGCAAGGTCCTGACCATGGCATGACCCAGGATGTGCATCACCGGAATCCATGTCCAGCCGAAACCAATCTCCATGAATACGACGCCCACCTGCGCCAGCGACGCGTAAGCCAGGGAAGTCTTGGCGTCCGCGCAAGTGCGCCCGACAATGGTTCCGTGGACCGCCGTTACAAGACCAATGACGACAACGGCGGCTGCGGTAAACGGCGACTCCATCAAAATCGGCTGCGCCCGAAGCAACAGATAGGCGCCGGCATGCACGGAGATGCCGCCGTAGAAAATGGCGCTCGACGGCGTGGGTCCCTCCATCGCTCGGGGCAGCCAGCCGGAGAACGGGACCTGGGCCGATTTGCCTGCGGCCGAGAGCAACAGCAGGAGGCCCATTATGGTCGCATCGCCGCCGGACAAATGGGGCATTCCATTGGCGAAAGACGATGAGTGGGCAAGGCGATGCATCGTGAAGGCGGCGGTGATCAGGCCGATATCGCAAGCCCGGTAGACAATGAAAACGCGCAGCGCGCTTTCCACTGGTCCGGGACGATAGGCGAAAAAGGAGATCAGTAATACCGACGTCAACCCAACCATCTCCCAGCCAGCGATCACCAGGTCGAAGGAACCGGCCGAGAAAATGAGCATCGCGCCAAACGCGAACAGATGCAGCAGAATATAGAACCGTGCGAATCCGGGATCGCGGTGCAGGTAAGTGGCCGAGAATTGGCCGATCAGACCAACCAGCATGACCGTTAGCGCCAGAAACGGCAGCGACAGCCCGTCGGCGAGGAGTACGAGCGGAAAGTGATAATCATGCACGGTGAACCAGTCGCCCAGGGGGACTACGATGGACTTGAGGCCGCTTGATCGCAGCGACCAGGCCAGCCAGGCAACGGCAATGATGGCCAGCGAGTAGACCAGGGCGGTAAGGCGTGTCAGGGCTCGCTCCGGCGCATTCCAGCCGAGCAACCAAAGGATCGAGAATAAGGCAAAGATGGCGCCCGGCGCCAATACCACGGTCAATAGAACCGATTGGGTGAGTGTCAACGGCCGCTCCTTGCCGCTTCGGCGGACTGAATAACGGCCATGGGAAGGTGCTCCAATTTCCCCCTGTACCAATCGACGGATGATTTCACCGTTGGCAGCGATTTGATCTCGCCTTCCAAATCTTCGTATCCCGCGTCCCTCCGGATTCGAATCTGGCCGGTCTCCGGATCTATCGCCGCCATCCGGATCCAGCGATTGACGACGAACTCCCGCACTGTCGGATTACCGGCAATGACTTTTTCCAGCCGTTCCGGCGTGGTTTCGATCACGAAAAGGATCCGTACGGGCTCGTGGATTTCCACCATTTGCAGCGGGAGACCGGTGCGCAAGTCACTAGAGTTGCCGTTCATTACGCCCACCAGCCCGGTTACGTTGTGCGGCAGTTTCGTGCCGCAGCCGTAGCGCTCGTTATCGACGAAGGAGAAATAGTACTCCAAACTGATACCGCCGCAAACGGGGACAACGGCCGCCAATAGCCGTGCCAGGCTTTCGTTCTCCGGGTCGATCCGAGGGTCATAAGAAACCAGGAAAGCGCGGCGATCCAGAAATAATCCGCGAGTCAATTCGCGGCGGCCGACAATGCAAACCGCATTTGTACAGTGGCCGTACTCAGGGCGCGGCTGCGCCAGATGCTCGGAACGCTCTTCCACATGCCAGAGCGCGCCGGTCGGATCCGCATCGGTTGAGCAGGATTCGAAACGGCGCGCGCGTTCGTGGGCGGCGCGGGCGCGAGCCAAATCGAACGATTGCCGGATGGCGTTCAGATCCGGCTGATGGTTTACCGGAACCTGTTCCGTGTCAAATAAGACGATGTCATCGCTGCACGTATCGTGATATCCGCCCACGAACCAGGTGTCGGCGGTAATGACGATGCCCCTCGAAATTAACTCCTTCCGGACCTCCGGATGGTTGGCCATGGCTGCGAACAAGCGGGCATTCGGGCCGCCGCGACGGCCGCCGCAAGCGCCGCAATCGTGCGCCGATTCGTGCGGATTGTTGAGACTGGTGGAGCCGTGGCCGAGGATGACAACGAGACGGGAAAGATCCCTCGTCAGCCCCGCCGGTCCCAGAACACTGGCCACGCGATCGGCCTTTTCCCCAATCGCGAATCCCTGCAGCAAACCCTCCACCGCGTGCTGCGATTCTTCGTCGTTCCGCATCAGGGTGAGCTCGGTGCGCGGTTCGGGGAAGAAGGCGCGGTTAAGCGCTTCGCGAAGCAGTCCGTAGCGGCGCGGCGCCAGCACGCGAGCGATGAGCGGAACGGAAGTCAGCGTGCCCAGAATGGCGGTGCTCAAGGCTCCCCGCACCAGCGAACGCGAAGATACAAACAGGCCGCGGCTGATGCGCGCCCACAAGCGGCGGCGAAACACTCGCTGTTCGTGCAGATGCGCGTCTTCCTCCGTCGGCCGTTCACGGACCGCATGTTGCGGCTTCACAACCACCGGGCAAAGGGCGACGCCGTGCGCGTCGTCAATTCCCTTGTAGTCGACGGCCACGCCAAAGAAGCCGGCGGCAGAAAATGTTTCAACCAGCGGATCCACTTCCTCCAGCGCCCGCCGCGTCGATTCCTCCCGTTCGTCGATGCAGAAAAACACCTGGGCCACCGGCCCCACGCGCCGTTTGGCCGGGTTAAAGTTGCGGCGGTGGCTCGCCAGTCCCAGCAGGATTTCCTGCTCATGCCAACGTTCGTAGGCCGCATGAT
>Ga0163150_10001384_pt1 | contig 41026 bp, 40 predicted proteins | sample OliLakLV19P2IB_FD_148628 | JGI IMG/M metagenome (GOLD analysis project Ga0163150, IMG submission 148628) | Freshwater microbial mat bacterial communities from Lake Vanda, McMurdo Dry Valleys, Antarctica - Oligotrophic Lake LV.19.P2.IB | ecosystem: Environmental > Aquatic > Freshwater > Lake >... | reverse complement strand
ACAGCAAACACAATCGAGCGGCAAAAATCGCCAGCCAAACCCAAAAAGGAACCCTGGCGCTGCGAGCCCTCGCTGCCCAACGCAACGCCAAAGGAGCCCAAACCGAAACGCCCGTCAGAGCTCGATCCCAGCCGCCACCCGAGCAAAGATCACGTCCTCTTCCCCTGGGAAGCCGACCTGACCGAAATCGAATGGGCCGTAACCACCTTCGTCAAAAAAGAGCACCCGGCGATCTTCGACCAAATCGTCCAGCTCGCCCTCGAGCACAGTGGCCTCGTGGCAAAACCAGAAGACAGCAACAACCCGAACCAGCGGTAGAAACATGGATCAGCGAAAAACGCAGGACCAAACCCGGCTTCAGCAGCCAGACCGCAGCCCCTCAGCCCGCCGCAGCCGTACGCTTCAGCCGAGCCGCCATCTGCGCCAGATAAAGACTCCGGGGAGCAACATGTCTGCCCATCGACCGCCAGTCGCCATCGGGCCGCGGAGCGAACGCACCAGGCACCTTCTTGCCCACATGCCCAATCGCCCAGTTCTGCGCCGTCGGAGGCTGCTGGCACACCAGCGTCCCCTCGCAGTTCCACGCCACATAGTTGGCGCCGGACCATCCGTGCCCAGTCCCGTAATACTGCCGGTCCTGGAACGCAATATCGGCTTTAACGTTGTCGTAGAGCCCGCCAACAGACCAGCGGTGATGCGGCTCGCTGGTCGCAAAGGACCGGCCAGCGGCGCACTCCAGAAACACATTCGGGCCAGCCACCCTCGCGCCCACCGCAAAGTCATGCCGGCCCGTATCGCCTGCACACTGCCGCACCAGCGTCAGTTGCCCGGAGACCGAGTAGCAGTACCGGCGGCTCCCCGTGATCTGGGACACCATCTCGCGGCACTCGCAGTTCTCCACCGTCACCTGCCGCGTCCGCTTCACATTCACGCAGCTAAACGTGAAATGCAGCGCCGCCACATCGCGGACCCAGCAGTCATTGGCGTTATCCACCGACACCAGATCGGAGGCATGCGCCTCATCGGAGAAGTATCGCTCCTTCACCCGCCCGTATTCCGCCTCCACGCCGCGGTCGAACGCCGAAACTCCGCGCAGATGCTCCACACCCGACCCGCGTATCCTGCCCCTGTCGTCGAACCCCATCACCTGACCGCCGCCCCATCGCCGCTCAATGGCGCACATAACAGGCGCGTCAACCGTAATCCGATCCCCGTCCATCGCCGTAATCACGCGCTCAAAGTCGAGATCGAAGGGCGTCCACTGCCTGGTGGTCGATTCGTCGCCCGCCCTCACCTGGATTCGGTCCATCCCGATCTCATGGATCCACTCGGCGTTGCTCTTGCGCCGCACCACCACCAGCTGCCCGACCCGAAAACCACCAGCCGGCCTGACCTGAAAACGTCGCGCGCCCACCGGCACTACCTCGTCGACAATAGCCGCCGACTCCCGCGCCAGCGTACCGGGACCCGCACCAAGAAACTCAATCAGAGCCCGAGGCTCCGTCCCCGCAGCCGTCAGCACCGTGCCGTCCTCGCCCCGTCCTTCGCCCCGCAGCACCACGCCGCTGGCACCAATGCGCAAGGTCCCACCGACCGAATACGGGCCTTTTTTCAACAAAACGGCGCCGCGGCGATCCAGCGGAAGGGCCGACACCTGATCGATGGCAGCCTGAATTCGCGCGGTTGCATCGCCGGCCGCCGGCTTCACTTCGACACGCACCGGAGCCACGGGAATTGGCACGCCCCCACCGGCATACCCGCACTGGGAAAAATCGGGCAGGCCCTCCGTGAAATCCGTCGCCGCACCGAGGCCACAGACTGCTGCAGCACCGGCGCCGACAAAGGTCCGTCGCCACATCTACAACTCCACCTTGCCGGCCGCCGCATTCCATCGTGCGCGCCTCCCCGACCGCAGCGAAATATTGGCCAGCTGCACCACGATCGCAGCCTGGAACCCCAGCACCATCGGCGCGCTCGGCTTCTTCCGCGTACGCACGCACTCCAGGAAATTCCTCACGTGCAAATCCGTCGCAAATCCGAAGCCTTTTTCCGATTTCTTCTCAATTACCGGTTTATCTTCCGCGCCCTCCACGAAAACCCGGCAGTCCTCACGCCCAATATCCATCCGCGCTTTATCCCCGTCCAGATGATTCATCTGATCGTTGCGGCTGCGATACCGCATCGCAGCATAATTAATCGTGAAAACCGCGATAAAATCCTCGGGATACTCCGCCGTAACTACAACCGATTCCGGTGTATCGTAGCCCGTCCGGTGCGGCTTGCCGGCCGCCGCCGTCACGGCCAGCGGATAACTCGCGTTCATCAGCATGTGAATGCCGTCATAAACGTGTGCGCCCTGATCGGCAACAATACCGCCCGCATAGTCGCCATAGTGCCGCCAGTTACGAAATACATCGGCACGAAATTCACGATGGCTTTCCGGCGAGCAACCGCCTGGTCCACCGAGAACACCGGCATGAAATCGTCCGGCACGGTCATCGCGGTCGGCTGCGAAGGCACCGCCACCGCACCGCCGTTAGCTCTCTGCAATTCCTGTGTACTCATAAAGCAAGTGCCTCCTCGTAGGCTTCTTCTGTCTCCGCGATCGCATTCGTCGCGCCTCCGAAGGGCGCAGGCATCGGCACAGGCGTGGTCTCGCCGAACGTAACCTTCCAGACCTGCTGGGCAGGCATCAGCTTGCCCATGAACGCCTCGCGCATCTGGTCCTCAGCAAACGAATATGAGTTGTGCCACACGCGCTCTTTCGCCTGCTCTTTCGATGTGGCGATTACCCAGCGGCAGTTGGTTGTGCGCATCAGCTTGCCCTCCGGTCGAACCGGGCAAACGGGTCGCGGCTGTGCGCCATCTCCCAGGCCTCGAACTGGCTGGCGGTCAGAACGAAGGCATGCTCTACCTCAGAATCTCCCATCCGGTTCCACCGCGAATCAGTGGTGCCCAGTCCGTTGCGGATCACGCCGAGTCTGGTCACCTTCGGAGCGGAGCGAGGTTGCTGGACAAACACGGCAACGTGGTCGCCGCAGCATTCGTTGCACAGCACGGTGCCGGGATCGTCGTCAATGGTGAATCCGCAGACGAAGCACGCGGACGGAGTGTCGGTGCTGGGCATGTCCATAGCTACTTGCCCTCCGAGTGGTGAGGTAACCTTGTTGATTTTTCAATACGTTGAGCGCTAACGTCCGGTCTTCGCCGGCGGTTACCGCTATGATGTGCGAGTGCTGCTGCCTTTCCCATGTCTAACCCTCTTGCTCACCGCTAACTGCTTGAATCTCGACGTGTTGCCACTCAATGTCTTATTTGGGGAAGTGTTGCCTCTCGCGTCCCTGCGCGGACGGCGGCGCGGTCCCGAGGTTCCGCCCGCTTCACCTGACTGGCTCAGGCCGCCTTGCTGCCTGCTCGAACCCCGGACATCCACGCCGAGCAAGCTCAGCCTCGACGCGCCGGTCCTTTGAAACAAGCTCGCCACGGAAAACCCGGTACACAAAAGTTCGCGACAAGTACAAGCCTTCGGCGATCTCTCGAAGCGCCGATCGGTTGAGTGCCTGCCAGAGCCGCTGGTCCGGAGTTACTTTCTGCGTTTCTGTCTGTGTTAGTGTCATTTCGTAGCTGAAAAGTCAGTCTAATGGTAGAAAGGGTAGGAATAAAGGGTAGATTTACCTATGAAGATTTGTAATGACTTGGAACGGTCCTATTAAGCAAACTAATATCGACGTCCCGGTCGACTTGTACGCTGAGTTCAAGGCAACGGCAATTCGCCGGGGAATGAAGCTATACGAGGCCATTCCGCAGGCCCTTGAGCGCTGGATCTCTGCGGGCGCGAAGGCTATACCTACTCAGCCTCAGGTCACCGCCGAGGAGCAGGCATGGGTGGACGCACTGCTGGCCTTTCTGCGAAGCGATGACGACAGCGAAGAGAGACAGGACACTGTGCCGTTTCTGGCACGAATGCTCAAAGTGCGGCTGGCAGGAAAGAAAAGGAAGGGCGGGTAATGGGCGGTCGGATGCTGGTTTGGTTTGGCGTATTATCGGCGGTCGGGATCGTCGGACTTATTCTACTGTCTGCGCTGGCTCACAGCGGGCCGGTGTCAACAGGAAGCCGCTCTGTGACTGTCAGGCTTGACTGCTACTGCGGAGCCGATGAATCTGATACCCTGCTGGCCTACGCAGCGGTAGGCAGAGGGGATGCCGAGGCAATTCTCAGCCTGACTGGGAAAGCGCGAGCATTCACCTTGACCACGGGGACACTGGCGAGGGCTTACGTGGACGGCGAAAAGCTGACAAGAGTTCAGATCCTTTCGGGGCGGCACGTTGGTCAGCGGTGCTGGATACCCACGTCCCTTCTGAGCAGATGAACCGGTAAGGTGATCGGTTTTCTGGCAATAATATTTCCTGTTTCGTTGGTTACGTTTATGTGCACTATTAAACATTCACCTCTGATTCTGTATTCGCCTTGCATTTGCCGATGCGATATAACCTTAGCAATCGAGGTTGTCACTGTGTTGAAAATGATCCCGTTCCCAGGTCGGCGGCGGAATCCGCGGCGTATCACGCAAAACAGACTGGAACTCGCACGCACTATCGAGGAGTACCTCGACAGAGTGTTGGGCGAACTGTAAGACGATCTGGCGAGCGGCGCCGAGGTGGAGCCGGGCGAGCTGGGGTTGTAGCTCCGTCACAGGCCGCAACGCGCTGTCGTGTGCGGGCAAAAGGAGAAGGCAGGATGAAGATGTTCCTGTGTTTTGTTTTCGCGGTGTGCGTCGGGGCAGCTCAGCCACGAGTTACGTTCGTGAGCAACTCAGCCGACGGTCTGGGGTGGATTGCCTTCGGCGGGCTTGCGACGATGTACGGTTCTGGACTGTCTTCGTCGACAGCGTCCGCGCGGGCCGTTCCACTGCCCAAGGTTCTCGGGGGTGTCGAGCTACTGATCTGCGCTGGAGTGATGTTTCCGGATAGGCCGTGCCCGGCCGCTCCACTTCTCTATGTGAGTCCAGACCAGATCAATTTTCAGATCCCGGTCGATGCGCCGGCGTTCGACGCGAATATGTACTTGCGTCAGAACGGCACAACGAGCGGCCCATTTCGGCTCTCGACTATTTACAACTCAGCTCCAACTGTGTTCCGGATGGGGTACGACTGCAGCATAGACCCGCGATTTCCGGATGGAGGTTCCCCGTGCGGGCTCAACGCGGCCGCGAAAGAACGACGAGCACCACTTCGAGGCGCCATCACGGATCAGGCTGGGTCCGTCGTGACGTCTTTGAAGCCCGCAAGGGTCGGCCAGTATTACTCGATGTGGCTGACCGGCGTGGGCCGCTACGCTACAAACGGGCAGCCAACGTCACGGATTTCAATCACCTTAAGTGACGTTCCGGCATATGGCTATCCAAACTCGACGTTCACAACGGCGGAAATCAGTTATATAGGCCCCAGCAGCTATCCCGGACTGGATCAGATCAATTTCCGGATACCCTTAACCATAATGGGGCGCACAGATGTGCCGTACCCGCCGCTGCACCCGTGCGGTGACTATCGCCTTGAGCTCAGCATAGAGGTCGCAGCACAGGGCCTTAACGTAATACGTGATGCTCCGAGGCTTCCAGTGGAGATTAGACGCGGCGATGTGTTGTGTGCGCAATGAGCATCACTGCTTGGTCCGGGATGCGATTGAGCGCGTCCTGACCGTCGACTGAAAGGGCCAAGAGCACCGGTATGACGAGACGAGAATTCGAAGCACTCAGGGACCTACCCGGCAAGACGATCTACGCTGCTATAACCTTTACCGCACAGTCGGAGGTATCACCCATGCTGATCTTTGACAACATAAAGGTGGAAAATTCCATGGGTCTCGATTTGCGAGTCAACGGAAAGTTCAACCCACTCGTCCCATCGATTGTCTACAACTTCAAGGTTAAGGGCGTTGGCGCGATCTGCCGTGTTGAGGTCAACAATACGATGCACGGGGGCGCGCGGACTCACAAACACTCACTGCAGAATGAAGAAGACCCGCGACGGAATCTACCCGCAACAGTGGCCCGGCCCGACCTCGAAGGTAAATCTCCCCGTGAGGTGTGGACCATTCTTTGCCGGCAAGCTAACATTGTCCATGTTGGCGAATTTGTAGATCCATAGGTGGGGGGCAATTATGATCGACTGTTCCTTAATCAGCAGCGCCCTCGCGCCGCTCTCCCTGGTCCAGCAGTGTGACAGCATCGGCAATGGATCCCTTCGATTGCTCACGCCGTTCCAGTATCCTAACGGCTCCCAAATCGATTTGTTCCTTGAGGAGCCACAGCCACTCTTTAACGCACTCACACTCAGCGATTTGGGCCAAACGACGGCATATCTGCTGGATGCGCAGGTGCGTCCGTGGGCAACGAACAAGCGTCGCCAGATAGTCGAGGACATTTGTCGATCACTGGATGTCAGGTGGCATGGTGGCCGGCTGCTCATTGAACTTGAGCCGGAGGACCTACTGGATCTGCGGCCAGTTATGATGCGGCTTGCCCAGGCATGTATACGAGTATCCGATCTGGTTTTCTCGGCCCGTATATGGTCAACCGGCTCGTTCAGGGATGAAATGGAGGAGTTCCTGACCAGCCTTGAAATCCGGTACGAACCGGATGCGATCGAGACGAACCGAAAGGGACAGGACGTGAAGTTCGACTTCCGCGTCTTCGGTGCAACCCACGTTTCCCTGCTACAGTCGCTCAGCGCGGCCAGTACCGGATCCGCGCACTCGGTTTCTGCCGAGGCGTTTCTTCGGCTGTTTGACGTGGGCGCGACCAAACGAAAGACCGATCCTCAGTTCGTAACGGTCATCGACGAGAGCAACGATGTGTTCAAGGATCACGACATAACGCGACTGGAGCAAGTCTCGTCCGTCTTCTGGTTTCCTGCGCAACAGGATCAATTGATCTCAACGCTGGTTGTGTAGGCACACCCATGGCCGACCTAATCGAACTGCCAGTGCCCGAACCGGATGATAACGAACTCGACGGCTCGTTCCTGCTGTCCTTCGGCGGCCAGCGGGTGCGCGTGACGATTAAGGACGCCAGCGGCGAACCGGCGGCCGAGGTTATTGCTTTCCCTGCTACGACTGACGTGCCGCCGAAGCGACGGCGACGTGGGCCGACCGCAGCTCCTTAACCTGCCGCTCCAGTTCATCGATTCGCAGGTCGCGGTCGTGAATCTCCGCTGTCTGTACTGCCGACGCCTTCTCCTGCATGGCCAGAGCCTTCTGCAGTTCCTCGATCTCCTCGTCACGCTTGTCGAGTAGTACCTGCATTTCGGCTACTCGTTTTTCTAATGCTTCCGAGCGGATCATGCGGACATTGCCCAGCTGCCCCGACGCAACCACCTCGCGGCCCTGCTGATACAGGTCGTAACTCCGCCGCTGCATGCCGACCTCCACAATCTGCTTCGTCTTCTTTTCCGCCGCAACCAGCGCGACACCTTCCTCCGGCGTGCGGCACAGCGGCTTCTCCACATAGACGTCCTTGCCCGCCGCCAGCGCGTCCAGCACCATCTGCGCATGCCAGTGCTCCGGCGTTGCGATCAGCACCGCCTGGATATCCTTGTCCGCCAGCAACTGCTTGTAGTTCCGCCAGGGCTTGGCAACGCTCCCGCCCTTTTTAGCGTTCGAGAGGCCACGCTCCAGGTTGGGCTCGTACACATCGCAGATCGCCCCAACTTTGAGTGCGGGGTCTTTCTGAAATGTCGACATCACCAGGTTGCCCCGGCCGCCCGAGCCAATCAGGCCCAGCACCACCTGATCCGAAGGAGGAGAGGCCGCTGTAACCAGGGCGCCGCCACCGGCAAGGATAAAGGTCCGTCTGCTCGTCTGCATGTTTGTCCTGCAATGATCCTATTCGAAAATATTTCCGCGGTCATGTCGAGAATCCGCCCCGGGCTCCGACCTGTCTGTGCAAACGCACTCAGGTGCGACAATTCGCAGCAACAGGAGCCGAAGCAATATGAAGTTCATTCTGATGATGCAGATGAAGACCGACGCAGAGAGATGTCGAAGGGAATCATGACGTGGCCCGGAGAGGACATTCGGGCGCACATCCAGTTCATGATGAACCTGAACAAGGAACTGAAGGAAGCCGGCCAGTTCGTCTCAGCCGAGGGTCTCGCATGGCCCGATCAGGCCAAAATCGTGCGCGCCGGAGCAGACGGAGCCCCGGTCACCGACGGCGTCTTTCCCGAATCCAAAGAGTTCCTCATCGGCTACTGGATCGTCGACGTGGAAAACGAGCAGGAGGCGTTCCGGATTGCCGCCCGCGCCTCGGCCGCTCCCGGAGCCGGGGGAGTGCCGCTCAACATGCCCATCGAAGTGCGACAGGTCATGAGCGCGCCACCCGAGGAGTACCGCTGACCACCAACATCGGGCACCTGTTGCGGGAATACGCGCCCCAGGTGCTCGCTTCACTGGTCCGCCGGTACCGGGACTTCGCGGCCGCCGAAGATGCCGTCCAGGAAGCCATGCTCGCGGCCATCTCGCAGGTGGCCCGTCCAGGGTTTGCCCGACGACCCGCGAACCTGGCTGACCCATACAGCTTCCCGCCGCCTGTTCGATCAGATCCGCTCCGATGTGGCCAGGCGGCGCCGCGAAACGGAAGCCGCGCTGCAGTCCGGATATGTGCTTCCAGCAGGTGACAGCGAGCCGGTTCCGTTCGAAGACGACACCCTGACCCTGATGTACATGTGCTGCCACCCATCGCTGACCACTTCGTCGGCCATCGCCCTGACCCTGCGAGCCGCTGGTGGTCTGACAACGGCAGAGATCGCCCGCGCGTTCCTGGTCCCCGAGTCGACCATGGCCCAGCGCATAAGCCGCGCCAGGCAGACCATCCAGTCGTCTGGCGTTCCGTTCCAGCGAGGCGCGCAGGAAGATGAGCCGAAGGTGCTGGCGTCTCTCCTGCACGTTTTCTACCTGATCTTCAATGAGGGCTATGCCGCCAGTACCGGCGCGCAGCTGCAGCGCACGGACCTCGCCGCCGAAGCCATCCGGCTGGCCCGAATCGTCCACAAACAACTCCCCGGTCAGCCTGAAGTAGCCGGCCTCCTGGCACTGATGCTTTTGACCGATGCCCGCCGCCACGCGAGGACCGGGAAGGGCGGGGAAGTGATCCCGCTGGAACAGCAGGACCGAAGCACATGGGATCGCGAGGAGATAGATGAAGGCTCAGCTCTCATCAGCAATGCATTCCGACAGGGAGCTGTCGGCCCATACCAGTTACAGGCCGCCATCGCCGCACTCCACGACGAAGCCCCGAGCACTGCTGCGACCGACTGGCCGCAAATCGCGATGCTCTACCAACTCCTGATCCAGATCACCGGCAACCCCATGGCAAGGCTGAATCACGCAGTAGCAGTTGCGATGTCCCAGAGCGCCGCCCGCGGGCTGGAGCTAATCGCCGAACTCCAGGCCTCAGCCAAACTCCTGCAGAACCACTACCGCCTCTACGCCGTCCGAGCCCATCTCCGCGAAATGTCCGGCGACAACACCGGCGCCCTGCAGGACTACCAACTCGCCGCAACCCAAACCGCCAGCCTGCCCGAAAGAAACTACCTCCTCGGCCGAATCGCTAAACTGAGAACAACCTCATGACCCGACTGCTTTTCGCAATGCTGCTGGCGGCTGCCGGATGCGCCGGCGAGGATCGGGTGGCGTCCCCATCGGGCAGGCAGTTCGCTCACTACACCCTGTGCTCCGTCGACAACCCGTGCATCCAGCATCTTCGATGTGCATTGGGCCGGGGAAGCGGTGATCGGTGCCTACTGCCACGGCAACCCGTCGATGGGCAACTATTTCGAAGTGGATATTGCCACAGGAAAGGTACTCCGCAGCTACATTGGGTTTGGCTTCGTTCGGTCGCCAGACTACGCGAAGGTCGCTCACGTCGGCTGGATCATACACTTCGCGCCGCCATGGGTGCAGAGCCAGTATCTGATGGCGGGGGACACCATCCTTTACCCGCTTCCGCCAGGAATGAAGCCCGTGGTACAGAAGCCGCTCGAGATGGCTCCCGAGGTGGTGAAGCAGCAGGGGCTGGTCTACGCCGGAGTGCACACCTTTCCCGTCAGGTTCGTGTGGTCGCCCGACTCCCGATACGTCGGTCTCCTTGACTGCCTGGTGGACTACAGGCTTCGCGACGATTCACCCGAAGCCTTCGAGGAGCGCGGGGTGGAGGAAAATCACCGCTGTTTCGTCGTGGCCGTGGCTCTCGACGGCACGTTCCGCCGCACGCCCGTCACGCCGGCGGCAGATCAAGCCGTCACGTTGCACTGGACCAATAACCGAACCCTCGTGGCAACGCACGCCGGAGGGTCGGTCACGCTGCGGACTAGTCGCTGATGGTGATGGTGGGACCCTTGCCGGTGCCCGCTTCGAGCTTCGCAGCAATCCCGCGAGCGATCGCGAAGAAGCCAGCCGCGCGAGAATCGGATTCGCCGAGCAGTGCCACCGGGCGCCCCGAATCGCCGCCAATGCGGATCTGCGGTTCCAGCACCAGTTCGCCGAGGAACGGCACTTCCATCGCCTCAGCCGTCCGCTTCCCACCGCCCTCGCCGAACACGTCGATACGCTGCGTGGTGCCAGGCACCAGCATGTAGCTCATGTTCTCCACAATGCCGAGGACTTCGACGCGTACCTGACGGAACATCAGAATGGCCTTGCGAGCGTCCTCCAGCGACACTTCGGAAGGCGTGGTCACCACCACCGCGCCCGTTACCGGAGCCGTCTGGATCAGCGACAACTGCACGTCGCCCGTACCCGGCGGCAGATCAATCACCAGCACGTCGAGCGTGCCCCAGTCCACGCCGCGAAGAAACTGCTGGATCACACTGTTCAGCATCGGGCCGCGCCAGATAAGCGGCTTGTCCCCAGGGTTCAGAAACCCCATCGACATCAGCTTGATCCCGTACTGCTCCAGCGGCTGAATGCGGTCGCCCAGCGCCGTCGGGACGTCGCGGATGCCCATCATCAGCGGAACGTTCGGACCGTAGACGTCGGCGTCCAGCAGGCCGACCTTGTACCCCATCTGCGAGAGCGCAATGGCCACGTTCACCGACACGGTGGTCTTGCCGACCCCACCTTTGCCCGAACCTACGGCAACCAGATTGCGCACGCCATCGATTGGCAGCTTCGGCTGCTCGCCGTTACCCGACTGTGGACCCATACTCTGATGCTATCAGTCAGCCCCGGCCAGTCGTCGTGTCCACCAGCGGCCTTCCCTTCGCGTCCTTGTTCTTCGCCGAAATCAGGAACTCGGCCACCCACTTCGCGTTGTCCACCAGCACGGCCTTCTTCAGAAACCGCCTCTGATCGCCCAGCAACATCGGCCCACCGGTGAACTTCAGGAAGTCCACAATCTCGGCGACCCCCGCCTCCAGCGTCGAGGCATTCGACCATGTCAGCCGCATCATCGTCACGCCGGTCTCGAGCGTCTTGTTCGACCCGCCGAACTTGCCCTTGCCGTTGACTTCCAGCTCCAGCGTTCCGTTGCCCAGCTTCGGATCGCGCGGCTTCAGCATCTCGATCCGCCCCTCGCCGGCATCGGTCACCACGCGAGCCGTAATCAACTCATACGGGCCCGCCTGTCCGAACGCAGCGGCTTTCGACCAGTCCGTCCGTTGATCGACATAGAACCGGGTCTCCGCGCAACACGTCGCCAGCGCGAGCAAACACAGGAGCATAATCCGCATGGTCAACATTAAATCACGCGAGCGGCAGGCTCGCTTTGGCAGCCAGCGTCATGTCCGCAAACTCGCCGCGCGCCAGCTTCGGAAACGCCGCAGCCGCGATCATCGCCGCATTGTCGGTCGACAGCCCCGGCGTCGGGAACAGCACGCGGACCCCGGCTCGGCGCGGCACCGCTTCGGCCCGCAACCCCCGGTTGCACGCTACGCCACCGGACACAATCACAGTCCGCGCCCCGATCTCCTCCACGCAGCTCACAATCCGCCGCATCAGCTCCTCCACCACGGCGTACTGAAACGAAGCAAGCAGGTCGAGCGTGGTCTTCGGCGTGACTGTGAGCCACTGCTCCACCGTCGGCCGAGGCGTCTCCCGTACCAGTTGCTTCCGGAGCGCGACCTCATCGGCCATATCGCGAGCCTCAAACCACCGCAGCACCGCCGTCTTCATGCCGCTGAAGCTGAGGTCGGTGGTGTTGCCCTTCATCTTCGCCACGGTGAACCGCACGGCCTTCGGGTTGCCATGCGGGGCCAGCGCATCGATCACGGGTCCGCCCGGATAGCCGAACCCCAGCAGCTTGGCCACCTTGTCGAACGCCTCGCCCGCCGCGTCGTCCCGCGTCTTGCCCAGCAGCCGGTACTCCGATTCCCGCTTCACCTCGAACAGATGGGTATGCCCGCCGCTCACCACCAGCGCGAGCGCCGGATACTCCACCGGCTCGCCCGCATCCAGAGCCTCCATCACTACCGCATGGATGTGCCCCTCAATGTGGTTCACTCCGATCAGTGGACGCCCCGACGCAAAGCTCAACCCCTTGGCATACGTGATCCCAACCAGCAGCGATCCCACCAGCCCCGGCCCCTGCGTCACCGCGATCGCATCCACCTCACCGAGCGTCATTCCGGCCCTGCTCAGCGCCTCGCGAACCACCGGAACGATCGCCCGCAGATGCTCGCGCGACGCCAGCTCCGGCACCACCCCGCCATACTTCCCATGCGTGTCGAGCTGCGAAGCAACTACCGACGAAAGCACATGCTGCCCGTCTTCCACCACGGCAGCGGCCGTTTCATCGCACGAACTCTCAATGGCAAGGATGCGCATTCCCGTTGCTATTCTAGCGTTCGTGCTCGTTTCCGACTTCGACTACCATTTGCCGGAAGAGCTGATCGCACAGGAACCGCTGGCGGACCGAGCCGCTTCCCGCATGCTCGTGGTGCATCGCGGCGAGCGCCGCTTCGAGGACCGCATGTTCCGGGAACTTCCGCTGTTCATCCGGCCCGGCGACTGCCTGATCCTCAACAACTCGCGCGTCTTCCCGTCTCGACTAGTGGGAGTCCGATGCAGCGGGACCGCCCGCGTCGAGGTGTTCCTCGTGCGTCCCGTTTCGCCCGACCGCCGAACCTGGCAGGCGCTGGTTCGCCCCGGCCGCAAGATGCCCATCGGCGAGCGCATCCGTTTCTCCGATACCCTGTCCTGCGAGGTGCTCGACCGCGCCGAGCACGGCGAGCGCACCGTCCGCTTCGACGGTGAAGGCGACATCTACGCCGAGCTCGACCAGGTTGGCCACATGCCGCTGCCGCCGTACATCCGCCGCGCCGACCGCACCGAGGACCGCGGCCGCTACAACACCGTCTACTCGGCGATCACCGGATCCGTCGCCGCGCCCACCGCCGGGCTGCACTTCACGCCCGAGATCCTCGATGCCGTGCGCCAGGCAGGCGCCACCACCGCACACGTCACGCTGCACGTGGGCCTCGGCACCTTCGCACCACTGCACGTTGACAACGTGGCCGACGTGAAGCTGCACTCCGAGCAATACGCTGTCGAACCGGCCGAGCTGGAAACGATCCGTGGTGCAAAGCGACGGATTGCCGTGGGAACCACAGCGGCCCGCACCATCGAGACGGTCTACACGCGCAACCAGCTCTCCGGCGACACTGATATCTTTGTATCTCCGGGCTACGCGTTTCAGGCCCTCGACGCGATGCTCACAAATTTCCATCTGCCGCAGTCCAGCCTGATGATGCTGGTAAGCGCGCTGGCCGGGCGAGAACTCATTCTCGACGCGTACAACCACGCGGTGCGTCAGCGTTACCGCTTCTTTTCTTATGGCGACTGTATGTTGATTCTCCAATGATCTGGCACGATATCAGCGATCCTCAGGACAACTTGCTCGACGAACTCGCCGAGAAGTACAAGCTGCATCCACTGCACATCGAAGACTGCCGCCACCGGAATCAGGCCGCCAAAGTCGAGTTCAACGACGGCTATCTGTTTATCGTGCTAAAGCCCGTGGTCCTCGATCTGGACGCCGAGTTCAATGCTTCCGACCTGGACGTGTTCATCGGTCCCGACTACGTGATCACTGTGCAGGAGGAGGCGTGCGCTCCCCTCTCCTCACTGCTGCGGCGCGTCCGGTCGGCAGACTACAAACGTCCCGCGGAACTGTTCTACCGCATTATCGACGGCGTGGTGGACCTGTACTCTCCGGTAATCGACCAAATGGCCGAACGCATCGACGTGCTGGAGGAACAGGCGCTGGAAAGCCCTCAGACCGAGACCATTGAAAAGCTCTTCCTGGTCCGGCGAACGCTCATGGAGCTGCGCCGCGTCCTTGCCAACTCGCGCGACCTCACGGGTCATCTGCTGCGCACGGAACATCCGCATCTGCCGCAGGATCTGCAGCCGTTTTTCCGCGACGTGTACGACCACATAGCCCGCGCTCTCGACCTCATCGAAGTGCAGCGCGACCTGGTGGCAGGCGCGACGGAACTCTATCTGTCGTCGGTGGCAAATCAGACGAACCAGGTGATGAAGGTTCTTACGGTCTTCGGAACCGTGGCCACGCCAGCCATTATTATCACCGGCATGTATGGAATGAACGTGGAGAATCTGCCGTTTGCGCACCATCCCCATTCGTGGGGAATCGTCATGTCGCTGATCGCCGCCGTGTCGGCTCTGATGCTGCTTGTGTTCAAGCGAATGCGTTGGCTGTAGACTGACGAGTAATGGCTGATTCAATGACTCGCAGAGCGCTGCTGGGCAGCGCCGCCGCCGCTGCCGCCACATCTCTACCTGCCGCCCCGCAGGCGCCGTCCGCGGCGGCTCCCTTGCGGCTGGCGGTGTCCACCTACTCCTACTGGCATTTCAAAACGGAAAAATACCCCATCGAGCAGGTGATGGAGAACGCGGCGAAACTCGGGTTCGATGGCGTGGAGATCCTGCATCGCCAGATGTCGGGCGAATCGCCGGCCTATCTAAACAAGCTGAAGCAACAGGCGTTCAAGCTCGGCCTGTCACTGCCGATGCTCTCGATTCACCAGGATTTCGTCTCGCCGGAGCAGTCGGTCAGGCAGGAGAATATTGAGCACACGGAGCGCTGCATCGACATCGCCGCACAACTCGGCATTCCCGCCATCCGCCTCAACTCAGGCCGCTGGAAGACCATCAAATCCTTTGACGATCTGATGAAGGTGAAGGGCAATGAGCCGCCGCTGGAGGGCTACTCGGCCGACGATGCGTTCAACTGGTGCGTCGATTCCATCCGTGCCTGTCTGCCCCGGGCAGCCAAAGCCGGTGTGACGTTGTGCCTGGAGAATCACTGGGGACTGACCACGTCGATTGAGACGTTGCTGAAGATCTGGCGTGCTGTCGATTCGCCGTGGCTCGGCATCAATGCCGACACCGGGAACTTCCCTGGTGACCCGTATGAAGGCATCGGCAAGCTGGCTCCGCACGCCACCATCGTGCAGGCCAAGACATACTATGGCGGCGGTGAGTGGTACACGCTGGATCTGGATTACAAGAAGATCGCGGGCATTCTTCGGGCGGCCGGATATCGCGGCTGGATCTCCCTTGAGATGGAAGGGAAAGAGTCGCCGGAGACGGCCGTCCCGAAGAGTTACTCCGTTCTGAAGTCGGCGTTCGGTTAACGCTTCGGCGTCTTGTTCTCAAAAACGAAGACGCCGCTTTTTCCACCCACGGCAAAGTCGAGGTCCCCGTCGCCGTCCAGGTCCGCGACGGGGATCTGCATCCCACCGCCTGCGCGGCCGCCGTAGTCGATCATGTGCCGCACCCATTCGATCTTCTTGCCGTCATCGCCGCGAATCTGCTCGTACCAGTAGATTCCGAGCGGTTCTTTCTCGCCCGGATCCTTGCCGTTGTGAGCCATGTAGCGCTTGCCCGTCAGGATGTCCTTCTTTCCGTCGCCATTCAGATCGACGAAGGTCACAGCGTGACCCTGTGACCACGAATCGTCAATCACATTCTTCTTAAACGTGCCGTCGGGCATCTGCTGAAACCACAGAATCCCGTAGTCATGCGCGTGCGACACGACGACGTCGTTAGTGCCGTCCCCATTCACATCCGCCACGTAGAAGTAGCTGTAGTGCGGTTCTTTGGGGAACGAACCTTCGTGCAGTTTCCAGTTCTCCTGGCGCGGATCGGCAGGCGCTTCCAGCCAGCCCTGCGGCGTGATAATGTCGTTGCGGCCGTCCTTGTTGATGTCGCCGACCCCGATGCCGTGGCCGTAACTCTTCGGGCTCGCCACATGCTTCACCATCGCACCGTCCCGCACTTCCCACCAGGCGAGCGGTTCCTTTTCGCTGCCAAACTGCGGGATTAATTCCTCCGCTTTTCCGTCGTTATTCAAATCGACCAGGAACGCGAACTCCACGGGCGACGTGCTGCTGAGCACCGTCTCTTTCCAGGGCGCGCCGTCCTTGCCTGGATTCTGGTACCACGCGATCTTCCTGCTGAACCAGGAGACGGTGATGATGTCGACCTTGCCGTCTCGGTTTACATCCAGCGGCAAGTCACTGAAATCGTCCACATAGCTGTTGGTGAACGGGATGTCACGGAAGTGGTGCTTCTTCCACGTCGGACCTTCATACCAGTTCTCGCCCGAAACGATATCCGGCTTTTTGTCGCCGTTGATATCGGCGATCGCGCAGGCTTCATTGGCTCCTCCGTCCAGCATGTGCTTTTCAAACACAAGGTCGGCAGGCCGGCTTACAGCCAGCAGCAACGCAGCAACACCGAACACTCCGGCAATCACAAGCTTCATGGATTTTCTCATCAGGGTTTCACACGGGCGATGGCGGCGGCCGCCGAGTCCAGAATGATCTTCTCGATCTCGGGTGCGAACGGCGCCGCCTGCCCGTAATACATCGTGCTTCCCACAGGCTCGTAGCCACCCTCTTCCAGCATCTTCGCGGTAGGGATGTAGCCCATCACGTCGTTCGAGTACGCCGACACAATCACGCCGAGCTTCGGATGCGCCGCTTTGATCCGCAGCGCGTACTCGACTACTGTCTCGCCGCCCAGCGCCACCAGCACCAGCCCGTCGCCGAGCCGCAGAGCCTGCACCGGGTACGCGACCGTCCGCAGCGAATCGCGTGCGTCGAGACGCCGCAGCATCTCCTGCGCGAACCGAACCCGAACTGGCTGACTGTCGGACAGCATCTTTTCGAAGTCCTCGCGCGCCGTTGGCTGCACCGGCAGATCCTTCCACTGCAGGGTGCCCGCGAGGTGGCCCTTCATCGGCTTCATGGTTCCTCTGGCGACACCCTGCACCGCACCGCTCAACTCGCGTCCGTGCTGCTCGGCATACTTCACTTCACTGCGGGGATTTGGGTTTTGATCGCCGGCACAGAGCTGAATGAACATTGCGGTGACACCGGGCTGCGCGGCCTCCACATCGGCCTGCGCGTAACCCGCGAAGTCGCCGCTGATCTGGTAGTGCTCGCCCGTGAGTGTGGTGTTGTGGCAGGCGTAGCCGAACAGCAGCGCCAGGGTCTTGCCCTCAGCATCGGCCACGCGAACTACCGGCACGCTGTGATCCATGGGCCCGTTCGGATTGAGTCCGATCTTCACTCCCGACGCCGTCTTCTCGCGCCGGTTCATCGCGAACCCCGCCTTGCCTTGTCCCCACGACAGAGATGCAGGCTTCATCGCGCCCACCGCGGAGCCCACCACATCCACCAGCTGATCTGTCAGCTTCGTCGAGTAGTCATCCACCACGCGCCGGTTCAACTGGTCGAGCGCCACCATGACTTCGAGGTTTTTTCGGATCAGCGGGCCGGTATGCGTGTGGGAGGAGTTGAGCAACAGATTGCCGCGCGAAATTCCGTACTGCTTCTCCACGCGCGCGCCGACTGCGTCGGAAATACTGCGGGGCAGGCCGATCAGATCAGTGGTAACGATCACCAGCTTTGTGCCGCGGCGGTCCTGCACGGCCAGCGCTTTGGCCCACAGCTTCTGCAGCACTCCTTCAGAGGGCTTTGTCCGGCTGGCATAGCCCGACATCCAGATCGGTCCCGCAGGGGTGATCTCGACGCGGCCGATACCGGCCTTGTATTCAGGAGGCGCGGCGGCCGCGGCGAGCGCGGCCACCAGAAGCAGAATAGAGATGCGCATTAATGGATCCGTTGGCTTAGTATTCGCGATCTTTCTTGCGGCCTGGTTCCGGCACCGGATACTTGCCGTCCGGACCCAGTGTAATGGGCGGAGGACCGTCCATGGTGAGCTTGTCCACGTTGGGAGCAAACTCGTGCGGACAGTTCAGCATCTGGTCAAACGTGATGATCTGACCGGTGTGCGCAGCCATGCGGCCCATTGAGGCGACGAGACTTGCTTCGGCTCCGCGCCGGACTTCGTTGTACGGTTTGTCCTGGCGAATGGCGTCGGTGAGGTCGTCCCACTCCCACTGGTACGGGCTCTTTTCCGGCTGCGGGAACGCCCACACCAGATTCGGATCGGGCGCCAGAGGCAGATCTTTGCGGTTCATCACACGGGGCATGTTCTGGCCCTTGTAGATGCGCGTCATGCCTGGTGTATGAGACAGCGTGGAGATCACGGCCGAGCCCTTCGACCCATGCGCGTAGCTGGCGAACTCATCGCGCGCGCCCGCCATGTTGCGACCGTCGAAGAACAGCCTTGTCCCGTCCGGATACATGTACTGGACCGAGTAGGTATCGAAGTTCTGGTCGAGAGAATCGCCGCGATAGTGGCGTCCGCCGACCGCGTGCGCTTCCACCGGCCATGCGTTCTTCATCCAGCTGCACTCGTCGATTTGATGGATGTAGTAATCGCTGAACACGCCTCCGCTGGCCCAGAGGAGTCCGTGGAATCGCTGGATTTGCCACTGGAGCTCGGAAACACCGGCAGGCCGTGGAGGCACTGTGCCGCCGCCCTGACCCATACGGTACCCGCGCATGGAAACGATGTCGCCGATCTGGCCGTCCTGGATGCGCTTGTACAGTTCCTGGCGAGCGCGGCAGTGCCGCACCATCAGGCCGACCGCGCACTTCAGACCCTTTGCACTGGCCTGATCGGCGAGCGCGAACATGCGTTTGGTGGTCGGTCCGTCGACGGTGACCGGCTTCTCCATGAAGGTGTGGAGACCCTTCTCAATGGCGCGCGTAAACTGCACCCAGCGGAACGCGGGCGGTGTTCCAAGAATCACCACGCTGCCTGGTTTGAGCGAGTCCATCGCATTGCGATAGGCGTCGTAGCCGAGGAATCGCCGCTCGGGCGGAACGTCGACCTTGTCGGCAAACTTCGATTTGAGTTTGTCGTAGCTGTCGCTCATTTTGGCCGGGATTACATCGGCCATAGCGACCAGTTTCATGGGACCGTTGGTGACCGAAAGCGCGTTGTCCGCGGCTCCCGTCCCTCGTCCGCCACAACCCACCAGAGCAACCTCAATGGTGTTGTTCTCCGCCGCATGAACATACGGCAGCGTAATGCCTGCAAGCGCCGAGATCCCGGCCGTGCGGCTGCTGGCCGCCAGAAAGTCGCGGCGCGAACTGGTATCGGCCACGGGCTTGTTTTCCTTCATTTCGATGAGAGCCTCCACTGACACCGAAAGCATATCCTGGTTCGTGCCCAGCCTGAGGGTCATCCCGCTTTAAGCTCCGACAAACACGTAGACTGAGACTGGTACCCATCAAAGCCCTCCAGCGTTATCCTCAAGACACGATCAGCAACAAGACCTGTCAACTGCTCGTCGGGGGTGTCACCTCTGAAAATGCGAACGCCATCGGGAACGCCGGCCTTTTAAGCTCCACACTCCGCTGGCGTTTACTGATCCAGACGGACGCGACGCAACTGCCGCCGTTGCCGGCGTTCGTCTGTTCCTGCGCGCTGGACACCGTGCGTCAGTTCGACGATGGTCACCACGGAGAGGCCGACCTCGATTTCTCCGTAGCCGGTTTTAAACTGTTCCAGGATCTGCCGGACGGTGTGGCCTCGCCGGTCTCCGGCGATCACCACGCTGGAGTCGAGGATTAGTCCCACTTGGGCAGGGTCCACGGCTTTCGATTGCCGACGATCTCTTCCACGTCGGCGGCGAGCGCGCTGCAGCGGTCGCGCGGATCACGGCGAACGGCTTCGCGTCGCGTTCGATCACGACTTCGGCGCCAGCGTGGTGGCCTCGAGTAGCGCCGCCGAGTCCACCGGACCATGAGTCGCGAGGATGGATTCGATGAAGTCCACGATCGGCTGCTTCTTCCGTTCGGCGGCGATGACAGCGCTGGAGTCCAGCACTAATCCCAGGAGGGCGGAGTCGATGGCTTCTGATGGCTGGCGACGATCTCTTCAAGATCCTTGCCGAAGTCTTCGTTGAGAGTCACTGTCGAGTTCCTCTGTTTGGCTTCGCGAAGGATTTCGGTGATTGGCCGCCCGCTGCGATTCTGTGCCCGGATGATGGCGACGGGCCGGTGATCTTGCTCGATGACGATCTCGACGCCTTGCTGCACCCTGGCCAGCACGGCATGGAGATCGCGAGCCACCTCGGCGTCTTCTCTGGGCCTGTGCCACACGCCGTCACCCGAGGCCTCATGCACAGACGCATCCTCAATCGACTCATGGGAAACCGGTGAAGGCGTGAGACACTGGCGGCTTATGGCTCGCACGAAGCTGAGATGGGGCGTTCTGAGCGCCGCGAAGATTGGCCGGACCAAGGTGATTCCGGCGATGCAGAAGGGCGAACGATGCGAGGTGACCGCCATCGCATCACGGGAACTGGCCACCGCGAAGGCGGCGGCCGAGACGCTCGGCATCCCCAAAGCGTACGGCTCGTATGAAAAGCTGCTGGCCGATCCGGACGTCGACGCCATCTACAATCCGCTGCCCAACCATCTGCATGTGCCGTGGTCGATTCTGGCTGCCAGGGCGGGGAAGCACGTGCTTTGTGAAAAGCCGATCGGGCTGTCGTCGGCTGAGTGCCGCGCCCTCATGGACGTACGGGACGAGACCAAAGTAGTAATCGGCGAGGCGTTCATGGTGCGCACGCATCCGCAGTGGCTGCGGACGCGAGACCTGGTCCGCTCCGGGGAGTTGGGCGAGCTGCGGTCCATTGTCTCGGCGTTCAGTTACTTCAACCGCGATCCGCAGAACATCCGCAATATGCCTGGCATCGGGGGCGGAGCGCTGATGGACATCGGCTGCTACCCGATCCAAATCTCGCGCTTTTTGTTTGAAACAGAACCGGTGCGGTGTGTGGCGGCGGTGGACCGTGATCCTGACTTTGGTACGGACCGCCTGACCTCTGGCCTGCTGGAGTTCGCCTCCGGCCACAGCGTCTTCAGCTGCAGCACGCAACTGGCGCCGTATCAGACCGTGCAGATCCTCTGCACCAAAGGCCGCATCGAGATCGAGATCCCGTTCAACGCGCCGCCCGACCGTCCCTGCCGCATCTTCATCGATGACGGGCGCGATGTCTTCGGCACAGGTCGCCGCATGGAGAGCATCGACACCTGCGATCAGTACACCATTCAGGGGGATGCGTTCTCGGCAGCGGTGCTGGATGGCACGGAGGTGCCGACGCCGCTTGAGGATTCGCTCGGCAACATGCTGGTGATTGAGGCGTTGTTTGCCTCAGCGAAACAGGCCGGCAATCGCTGATACCAGCAACTGGCCGAACTGCGTCCGCTGGTCGACGGTCGGCTTTGAAGCTATCTTCTGCTCCATCAGAAAGCCGGGGATCTTGTAGTCGCGCCACAGCCCCTGGATGACGTTCATGCGTCCGGGCTTGCCAGCCGTTGTGGACTCTGTGCCGAAGAACAACGGGCGCGTCGGGGCGAAGGTCGTCTTCTGCAGTGCGCCGAAGAATCGCTGAGCCAGTTCTTTGTGCTCGAGAGACTGCGCTTCCAGATACTCACCGGTCTCGGTGTTGTGGAGAGAGAAGAACAGGTCGACCTTGTTGCCGGCCTTCAGCCATGACGCGATGGCGTTGCGCTGTGCCGTGATCTCAGGCATCTTCACCGGGTCCACGACGTCCCAGTTCCGGTTCAAATCGAACCCATTGCGGTTGAAACGCACGCCGCCGTGAGCCACGCCGTCAGGATCGGCGAACGGGAGTATTTTCCACCGGATTCCGCGAGCATCCTTCAGCAGGTCTCGCACCGCGCCGTCGCCGACCCACGAACTGCCGGCCTCCCATGCATGCTGGCGAAACATCAGCCACACTGTCGCTTTGGGATTCGCTCCGCCTTCAATCGTCCAGAGATAAAGCGGACGGCCCTCCACGCTCTTGCCGATCACTTCTTCGCGCTTTACCAGTTTGCGAAGGCGCTCCAGATTCGCATTGGTGTACGGCGGAACGTGCGCCACCCAGAAATGATCCGAGTTGGGCACCGTCACGCGGAATCGTAGTCGCGCCTCGGCAGCGTCGTAGTCGACATGGGTGGGCGGGATATAGCGCCAGTTCACCTGGTCCGTGCTGAACACCGGGACCGTGTCCTTCGTGATGGCGCCCTTGTTGGGCTGATAGTTGTACTCGCCTGGCAGGCCGACCATGTCGAACGTGTACTCGACACCAGACCGCACGTTGTCGACGCGGAAGTAATACCAGCTTGCCTGTCGATTGCGGCCGTCCTGATCGGTCTGCCCATGCGCATAGACACGGAAGTGGCGCTCGCTGACCGGCTCCACCTTGTCAGCGGATCCGCCGTCGAAATTCCACGTGACGGTCGCGGCAAGGGCGAACAGAGCAAAGATCATGCGAGTATTTTACGCGCCACCACGCCGGCGACATCGGTCAGGCGGAAGTCGCGCCCGCTGTATCGATACGTGAGTCTCTCGTGGTCGAGGCCGAGCAGATGCAGCACAGTCGCGTGGAAATCGTGAATGTGCATCCGGTCTTCGACCGCGTGATAAGCGACATCGTCCGTAGCCCCATACACGAAGCCTGACTTCACGCCTCCGCCCGCCATCCAGATGGTGTAGCCGTACGGGTTGTGGTCGCGGCCATTGCCCGCTTCCGACACCGGTGTGCGACCGAACTCGCCAGCCCAGATCACCAGCGTGTCTTTCAACAGTCCGCGCGCCTTCAGGTCTTTCAGTAGCCCCGCGATTGGCTTGTCGACTTCCTTCGCATTCGACGTGTGCTTCTCATACAGGTCGCTGTGCTGATCCCACTTGTAGCTGTGCGTGCACTGGATGTAGCGCACGCCGCGCTCGGCCAGGCGCCTTGCTAGAAGACACTGCCATCCGAAGTCGCGCGTAGCCGGCTCGTCGAGGCCGTACAGCTTCTTTGTCGCTTCAGACTCCGACTCCTCCACACGAAACGCTTCGGGCGCCTGCATCTGCATCCGGAATGCAAGCTCGAAGGTCTGGATGCGCGCTTCGAGTTGCGGGTCGTTCGACCGCAGCGCCGCATGCCGCTTGTTGATGTTCTGCAGCATGTCGAGCTCATAGCGCTGCTCTTCATTCGAGAACTTCTTCTGCGTGAGGTACTCGACCGGCTCGACTTTGACTTCGTCCGTCTTCATGCCGGAGTGGCCGATGGCGGTCGCCTGATACGCGCCAGGCAGAAATGCCGAGCCGAAGTTCTTCGCGCCGCCGTGCGACAGCGTCGGCTTGATGGTGATGAAGCCGGGCAGGTTCGAATTGTCCGTGCCGAGTCCGTACACGCTCCATGCGCCCATGCTGGGGCGAACGAACGTACTCGACCCTGTGAAGGTCTGCAGCAGCGCTGCGCCGTGGTCCACGCCCTCGCCCACCATGGAGCGAATGACGCACAGGTCATCGACGCAGGTGGCGACGTTGGGAAACAGGCTGCTGACAGGGATGCCGCTCTGCCCGTGATTCTTAAACTCCCACAGCGGCTTCATCAGCGGACCGGCATCGCCGTCAGCGAACGCAAGCGGTCGCTTGAAGGGCAGGGGCTTGCCGTGGTCGCGGAGCAGCCGCGGTTTGGGGTCGAAGGTGTCGATGCTGGAAGGGCCGCCGTGCATGAACAGGAAGATGACGCGTTTGGCCCGGGCAGGGAAGTGGGACGACTTCGGCGACAGCGGGTCGGCCACCGCGGCCCGGAGCAAGTCCGTCAGCGCGAGGGATCCGAATCCACATGCCGCGCCGCGCAGTGCCGCACGCCGGGATAACGGCTTCTGTGTTTTATGGAAGAGCTTTTGAATCGGGTCCATGCGGTGCCTCTAGTCGACGTAGATAAATTCGTTCGATGCCATCAGCACACGCGCCAAACTCAGCCACGCGTCGTCGGTCGAGCGCTTTATTGCGAAACTGTCGACATAGCTGAGCGCGCCGTCGATGTCCGACGCAGTGGCGTCGCGGTTGAGCACTCGGCGGTAGAGCGCCTGCACGCGCTCACGCTGATCGATGGTCGTCTTTGCCAGCTGCCCGGCCAGCGACTTCGCGCGTTCCTCGACGAATCCGCTGTTCATCATGAAGAGCGCCTGTGGAGCCACAGTTGTCAGCGTGCGCTTGCCCGATGTGGTGGTGGCATCGCCGAAGTCGAACAGGTTGAGCAGCGAGGGAAGGTTGGCTCGACGCAGTGGCAGGTACACCAGACGGCGCTTGTTGCTCTCCGGCTTCAGGCTCATGCGCCCGTTGCTGTTCTCGCCGTCGGTGCCGGTGCCCGACTGCAGCGTGCCTCCAGTGGTGTAGTCGAGCGATCCGTCGATGGCGAGCATCGCATCGCGAATTTCTTCGACACTGAGACGCCGGCGCGGGAAGCGTGAGAACAGCTTGTTCTCCGGATCGGCGGCGACCGACTGCCCGGCCGCGGCGGCGCTCATGCGATAGGCGTTCGACAGCAGGATGGACCGGTGCAGTTTCTTCACCGACCACCCACTGGATACAAACTCGCTGGCCAGATAGTCGAGCAGTTCCGGGTGCGTGGGCCGTTCGCCCATCTTGCCGAAATTGTCGGGTGTGCGCACGATGCCTTCGCCGAAGTGCCAGTACCAGACGCGGTTCGCCATTACGCGGGCCGTCATCGGGTTGTCGGGTCGCGTCATCCAGTTGGCCAGTTCCAGGCGTCCGCTGCCCTTCTCGACGGGCTTCTGCTCCAGGCCCGCGATGACCACGGGAAACATTCTCGGCGCATCGATTCCGAGGCTGTTGTAGTCGCCGCGCACGAACACCTTCTGCTGAACCTGCTCGCCTTCCTGGACTGCGCAGGCCATGTCGGGCTCGGGCGGCGCGGCCTGCTTCAGGTCGGCGGCCTGCTTCCGCAACTCGGCGACTTTTGCAGTTAATTCCGGAGCCAGATTCTTTTCGCGTTCCTTCTTCGGTACTGACAACGGGCCCTCAACGTAGGTCTCGTAGAAGAAGCGATCTTTGGCGGGCTCGAAGTTGGGGTGGTCTGGCAGCTTCGTTGCGGGATTCTCCGCGAGCCCGGCCCGGAACTTCACGCGCCACTTTGCGAGTGACTCTGTGTACTCGTTGTAGTGCTTCGTGAAGGTAGTCTGGTATTCCGTTGCCACCTGGGCGATGTTGTCGTCGTTAGCCGCGTACCACTTCTCCAGGTGCACGCGAACCTCGCCGCGCGGCTGCAGGTACTTCACCCATTTATCGAGCAGCGCGGGGTCGAGTCCGTCCGGCTTCTCGCCCTTCGCGTAGACTCGATGAGCCGCCAGCATGTAGTCGGCAACGCGGGTCGCTGGCGTCGCCATCGCAGCTTCGATCTGCTCCTCGACCAGCGCATCGGACGCGGCGTTCAGGTTGGCGACGTGCCTCTGGTGTTTGTCGAATTGCTCCACCTGCTGCTTCGGAGAGAGCGGCGTGAACAGCAGCTGCGAGACGTGCGTGTCGGGATCCTTGAAGCTCTTCGTGCTGGCGAACATGCCGACCATGGAGTAGTAGTCGCGGGTGAGCAGCGAATCGAACTTATGGTCGTGGCAGCGCGCGCAGGCCAAGGTGAGACCGAGGATGGCTTTTGATGTGACGTCCACCTGCTCGTCGTAAACGTCGTACAGCATTTTCTTTTTGTCCTGCTGCGCGATTGCCTTGGCTCCCAGCGCCAGAAAGCCCGTCGCCACAATGCCGCGGCGGTTCACTTCCTCACCTGGGGGAGGTGGCATCAGGTCGCCTGCGATCTGCTCGCGGACGAACTGGTCATAAGGCATGTCGTTGTTGAACGCTTCGATCACGTAGTCGCGATAGCGCCATGCGTGGGGATAGCGGTGGTCTTCGTCGTTGCCGGTGGAATCGGCGTACCGGGCGATGTCGAGCCAGTGCCGCCCCCACTTCTCGCCGTAGCGCGGCGAGGCGAGCAGACGGTCGACCACTTTGGTCCAGGTTTCGGGCGACTTGTCGGCGAGGAAGGCCTCCATCTCCGCTTCGGTGGGAGGCAGTCCGGTGAGGTCGAACGTGACGCGGCGCAGAAGCGTGGTGCGGTCGGCGGGCGGAGCCGGGGCGAGGCCCTTCTCTTCCAACTTCGCGAGTACGAACCCGTCCACCGCATTCGCCGCCCAGGTCGCGTTCTTCACCCGGGGAACGGCAGGCTTCGAGACCGGCCGGAAGGCCCAGTACTCGCGGTCTTTGTCCGTGATCTGGCGCCCCGACACCTTCTGGACCACGGCACCGGGCCACGGAGTGCCCATGTCCACCCAGGCTTTCAGGGAGGCCAGTTCGGCATCCTTCAACTTGCCGCCGGGAGGCATTTTGAGCTTGCCCTCGTGGCTGGTGACCTGAAGCAGCAGAGCGCCGCCGGCTTTGGAGAAGCCTTCCGCGCTGGACAGATCGAGACCGGAGGTTTTGACTTTGGCGTTATGACAGCCCTGACAGCGGCCAACAAGAACAGGCCTGATGCTTTTCTCAAAGAACTCGCTCTGATCAGCCGGCTGCCCGAAAGCAGCGATCACCGTGAAGGCAAGAATAGGTAGGAAGCGCATCGGGCTTCCTACCAGGATAAACGATTACGGAGCGGGCTGGGTCTTCGCCTTGCCGCCGCCCGGGGACTTGCGCACTTCTTCGAAGTACCGCTGGATGTAACTCTGATAGGCCAGCGGAATTTCGTTGCGATTGGTCTCAGCGCCCGTGTCGGCGTGCAGCGCCTTGCGCTCCGACCACTGCGTCTTCAGCTGCTGCTTGCCGGACGACACTTCCACCGACATCTCGCCCGTAACCTGTTGCGCGCGCTTGCCGAGAATCTCACTCAGCTTGCCCATTGCGGCCAGCTGCTGCGCCTCGCGAATCGCCTTTTCGCCGTCCTGCGAACCCTGGCCGCTCTTTGAGTTCTGGTCGCCGGGTTTGTCGCCCGACTTTTCGCCGGCCTTGCTCTTGTCGCCGGCAACTTTCTCGCCGTTCTGCGAATCGCCCTGCTGATCCTCGCTCGGCTGACCTTCACCCTGCTGCTTGCCCTGGCTCTGCATGCCCTGCTGTTGCTGCTGTTTGGCGTTCTGTCCCTGCTGATCCTGTGGATTTCCCTGGGCGGTCTGCTGCTGTTCCTGCCCTGGATTCTTCATTTTGTTCATCAGGTTGGACAGGGCGTCCTTCATCTTGTTCATCAGCCCGTCCTGGGAACCCGGCTGACTGTTTTTGGCGTTATCCGGAGCGTCTTTCTTCTGCCCCTTGTCGCCCTTCTGATCGGAGCCCGTATCGCCGGAGGCCGAATCGCTCTTGTCGCCCTGGGACTTTTCTCCGCCTTCGGAGTTCTCGCCCTCTTCCCCGGCCGGAGCTTTGATGTCCTTCACGCCAGGCTGCTTTTCGGGAGGCGCGGCTGAAGGATCGTTGCCGACGGCAGTGAGGTCCATCTCCTGAGTCTTCAGCCCATTTTCGATGGGCACTTCCATGTCCTCAGGCGTCAGCCCGAGCTCTTTCAACTGCTGTTCCCAGCGCTCCTGAATGGCCGACTTCTTCGTCGAAGCGTACGCCTTAGGTTCGGGCTGGAACGGGTCGAAGGTGATATTGGCGAGCGGCGGATTCAGATCCATCGTGTGCAGGACGCCGTACCGGACGCCGACCAGCGTTCCGGCGGCGAACAGCAGGCCCGCGCAGGCATAACCGTACTTAGGGAACGACACGGGCATGGCGCGCGGCGCGTCTTCGGGTCGAATCCGCTCCTCGGCCTGCCGGGCGACGATGGCCAGGAACTCTGGGGAAGCTTTCCCTTCACGGCAGTCGACGATGGTGGAGAGACGGTCTTCGAGGCCCAGGCGCTCGTCGACAACCTGCGCAATGCGGTACTCGGTGAGGACGCGCTTGCGGGCTCGCCATAGCCCTGCGACCAGCGCGACGGCGAACAACAGCACGGGCCAGTACCAGTCGAGAATCTGGCGGCCGAGGATCAGGAGCAAAATCAGTCCGACCGCGCCGATTCCGCCGGCCACGGCCAGATATTCCAGCACCAGGTTCAGCGTATGCCGCTGCCTGGCGCGTTGCAGTAAGCTTTCGAGGGCGCCCGTGATGGGGTATCTCCGTTCCTGGTTAGCGGCTCCGGCGCGGGAGCACACTCTCCTGCTGTCATTATGATGCAAGACCTGCGCGGCTGTTACGAACCCTGGACCGTCTGCGGTCTGACCATTATGGCTGAGGCCGCTCTTACAGTCGCGTTACTGGCCGTGGCGGGAGTTCTCCTGTGGCTGGCGCTACGGCTGCAGTCCGCTCTTGCTCAGACGCTGGAACTGCGGCTTTTGGTTGCAAAACTGACGGCGAGAGTTTGGGAACTGGAGCAACGGGGAGTCTCGCCTGTCGCTCCGGCGCCGGTCTCCGACTTGACGCCGGTTCCGGTTCCGGGGGCCGTGCCGCCCGTGCGGCGCGACTGGGAGTCGCTGGTTGGCGCCAACTGGCTGAACCGGCTCGGGGCGCTGATGCTGGTCATTGGCATCGTCCTGTTTATTGGCTATTCGCTGACACAACTGGGGCCGGCGGGGAAGATCGCAGTCGGGGCGCTGACGGGATTTACGCTGCTGGGCGCGGGTGTCGCACTGGAGCCGAGGGCCGCCTGGCGAACTTATTCCTGGAGCCTGACAGCAGCCGGGTGGGCCGTCGTCTACTTCGTCACTTACGCGGCGCATGGACTTCCGGCCGCTCGCATCATCGAAGATCCGGCGGTTGGAACGGCGCTTCTGCTGCTGGTCTCCGGCGCGATGATCGCGCACTCGGTGGCCTACCGGTCTGAGCCAGCCACGGCGCTGGCCTACCTGCTCGGGTTCGTAGGACTGAACGTGAGTCCGGTGACCGGGTTTTCGGTGGTTGCGAGCCTGATCCTGGCCGTATCGCTGCTGGTGCTGGCGCATCTGTTCTCCTGGTTCCGGCTGCCACTGCTGGGCAGCGCGCTGGTCTACCTGACCTTTACAGTCCGTTATGACCCGGCGGTGCACAGCCAGGCCGTGCTGTGGATTTACTGGGTCGCGTTTGAGACCTGGGATCTTCTGCGAGGCCGTCAGAGGTCGTTGTTCCTGGTGAATCTGGCGGGGTTCGCGGGCGCATCACTGTTGCACGGTACGCGGACCAATGTCGTCGACTGGCTGCCACTCTGCGGCGCTGCCGCGGCGGCGTACCTGGTGAGCGCAGTGGTCCGGCGGTGGACCGCGCCGGAGGAATCGCCAGCGGAGGGTGGCTACGAATGGGCGGCGACGGCGGCGGCACTGTTCCTGGGCGGCGGGCTCGCCGACCGGTTTACCGGGTCCACGCTTACCTTCGCGCTGCTGTTCGAGGCGGAACTGGTGGTGCTGACGGGACGGACGCTGCGGTCGCGATGGCTGGAGAATGCGGGCTCGGCGCTGCTGATCGCGCCGCTGATTCACCTGGCGTTCGATGCGTCGCAGGGGCGTGAGTGGACCCCGGCGGGCATCGCGCTGGCCGCTGTCCTGCTGCTCAACCGGTGGCTGCTCGGCCGTGGCTGGTACTTCACCGGAATGGCCGCGATCCTGCTGGCCTTCGTCGGCCAGGACCTGCTGCCGGAACGCTGGATCGCGCCCGCGATTGCGGTAGCTGGTGCGCTCGCCATCCGCATCCCGCTTCGCGATTTCCGCTGGACGGGGATTTTTCTTCTCGGCGTGGCATGGGTGGGTGCGATGGTCCGCAATGTCCAGGACCTCGACACCATCGGCACCGCGATGGTTGTGGCCGCCCTCTACAGCGCAACGTGGGAGCCGGTCCGGATCGCCGCGACGCTGCTGGTTACCGTGTTCCTCTACAACAAAGTGCCGCCGCGACTGCTCTCGCTGGCCTGGGGCGGGGAAGCAGCCGCGCTGCTCGCCGCAGGATTCCTGCGAACGGACCGGATACTTCGACTCAGCGCGCTCGCCATCTTCCTGCTGTGCCTGCTCCGCCTTTTCGTCTTCGACCTGCGCGGACTGGATACGCCGAGCCGCATCCTGTCGTTCATAGTGCTGGGCCTGGTGCTGCTGGGCGCTTCGTTTGTCTACACTAAGAAGCTTCGCTGAACATGCAACTGCAACTCCGCATCATTGTCGAGACGCCCCCCCGCGGGAGTGGACTACGGGCTCCAGAAAGGCAAAGGGTCCATTCACGAGACCGAGCAAAAGCAGCGGTCGACAGGTGGGGACCTGCACTTCGATTTCGTCGTCACCACGGAAGGCGGCGATTTTAGGGGGCCATATGCGCAGGGGCCACGCGGCGGCCGGTTCATCTACATCGGTATTGGCACCTCGGCCGGGCAGTTCGACTCCATCTGGACTCGGCGTCTGAAGATCCCACTCGCGGACCTCCTCCCCGAGCCGGGCGTGAGCTACCAGGCTCGCATCCCAGGCACCGGGCGAGACGGCAGTCCGACTTGCGCGACCACTCGGCCGATTGGTGGCTGGACCCCCTCCCGCGACGTATAATACCTGCGCCATGTTCAAACTCACGTTGTCGTCCCTGGCGATCCTCGGGTTGTTGACACTAAGCGGGTGCGGAGGTATTGGGCCGCCCACCGGGCCGGAACAGCACACGTCTCAAAGCATCGACCTGGACAAGACGGAACGCGTCCGGGTGGAGCTCAAGATGCCCGTCGGCGAAATGGAGGTTCGCGGCGGCGCGGCGAAGCTCATGGAAGGCGACTTCACCTACAATGTGCCGTCCTGGAAGCCCGAACTGAAGTATAAATCGAGCGGCGGTGTCGGCGACCTGGTGGTGGAGACCGGCTCCGGCAGCGCGAAAGGCGACGCGAAGAACCGCTGGGATCTGCGGCTCAATGACACGGTAGCGATGGATATCAGGGTCAACATTGGGGCGGGCGAGGCCAAACTGAATCTCGGAAGCCTGAACCTGAGCAGCGTGGAAATGGACATGGGCGCGGGAACCGTGCGGCTCGACTTGCGGGGAAATCCGAAAAAGGACTACTCGGTCCGACTTCGCGGCGGGGTTGGGGAAGCCACGGTGTACCTGCCGAAATCGGTGGGTGTCTCAGCGACGGCCACTGGCGGCATCGGGGAGGTCTCGGTAACAGGCCTGCGGAAAGAAGGCGATCATTACGTCAATGAAGCCTATGCCACCGCGACCGTGCGCGTTCGGGTCGACGTGAAAGGCGGCGTGGGGTCGATCAAGCTCATCAGCGAATGAGCCGCATATAATGAAGGCGACTCTCGGGAGACACTAATGGACAACCAAAACAGCCGCCGCGATTTCGTGAAGAAATACGCAGGCACGGGGCTGATGATTCTCAGCCCGCAAATCGTACGCGGATCGCAGAATAATTCGGCTCTTACGGTGGGACTGCTCGGCGCCGGCCGCCGCGGTACCGCGATTTCCGGCATTTTCGCGAAGAATGAGTTCGCCCGCATCGCCGCGCTCTGCGACATTTATCAGGATCAGATCGACGCCGCTTCGAAGATCTTCTCTGGCGCGAAGACCTTCACGAACTACAAGGACCTGCTGGCGTCCGACGTGGACGCGGTCTACATTGCTACTCCGCCATTCCTGCATCCGGAGCACTTCGAAGCCGCTGTCGCCTCACGCAAGCACATCTTCTGCGAAAAGCCGGCGGGCGTCGACGTTGCCGGCTGTAAGCGCGTGATCGCGGCGGCCCGCAAGGCTGACAAAACGAAGCGAATTTCCTTCGACTACCAGCAGCGGTACGGCGTCGACTACAACACCGCTTATGACATGGTGAAGGCCGGCAAGATCGGCAAGGTCGCCATGATCCGCTCCGCCTGGATCAGCGGCGGACTCCCGCTGCGCACCGGCCACGCGGCCAACGAAGAGAAGATCCGCAACTGGCTGTATTACCCCGAATATTCGGGCGACATCATTGTGGAGCAGAACTGCCACAACATCGACGTCGTCAACTGGTTCCAGGGGACGCACCCCGTGAAGGCCTGCGGCTATGGCAATCGCGCGATCCGCAAGACTCCCGGGAACATCATGGACAGCCTCGGCGTGACGTTTGAGTTCGCGGACGGCACTGTGTACAGCCACACCGGAGGACAGTTTGACATCCGCCTGTTTGAGGACGTCTCGGAGACGTTCATCGGCGAGAAGGGCACCATCCGCACCAGCAGACAGGGCTATCAGTATTACTCGAAGCCGCGCGTGGCGCCGGAAACGGTGCAGTCGCCGAGCTCAAAGGGCGACATCACCAAGGACGCAGTGGACAAGTTCATCGCAGGCGCACGGACCGGTCAGATTGAAAACGCCGCGTTTTGGGCGGTGGAAAGCTCGCTGACGGCGATCATGGCCCGTGAGTCGATCAAAAGCGGCAAGCCGATGACCTGGGAAGATTTGAAGGCTGGCAATATCTCCGCCTGATTTTTCTGATCGCTGCGTGATAACGTTGTAATCTCCGCTCCATGATCGGTCAAACCGTATCGCACTACCGCATAACCGAAAAAATCGGAGGCGGGGGAATGGGTGTGGTCTATCGCGCAGAAGACACACGTCTTGGCCGGCAGGTCGCGCTTAAGTTTCTGCCGGAAGACATTGCCGGCGACCCGCTTGCACTGGATCGTTTTCGACGCGAGGCCCGGGCGGCTTCGGCGATCAACCACCCGCATATCTGCACCGTGTACGACATCGGCGAGGATGAAGCCGGAAGGCCCTTCCTCGCCATGGAGTACCTGGAAGGCGAAACGCTGAAACCTCGCATTGAGGAACGGCGCATGTCGTTTGCCGCGATGCTGGAGTGGTCGGTGCAGATCGCCGACGCGCTGGATGCGGCGCACGCCAAAGGCATTGTCCACCGCGACATCAAACCGGCGAACCTGTTTATTACCACCCGTCAGCAGGCGAAGGTGCTCGACTTCGGCCTTGCCAAACTGGCTTCGGAGCGTGCTCGGGTGGGCCCGTCGGATAACACGGCCACCTTTTCCGTTGGATTCGAAACTACGCCCGGCATGACGATGGGGACCATCTGCTACATGTCTCCGGAGCAGGCCTCTGGCGACGAACTCGACGTGCGCACGGATATCTTCAGCTTTGGCGTGGTGCTCTACCAGATGGCGACGGGCAGGCTCCCGTTTGAGGGTCGGACCAGCGCGCTCGTGTTCAACGCGATTCTCTCGCAGAATCCGGACCCACCCTCATTCCTCAATCACGAGCTTCCCGCTGAGTTCGACCGCATCGTCATGCGGGCGCTGGAGAAGGACCGGGCGCTGCGCTACCAGTCGGCAGCCGACCTTCTTGCCGACCTGCGCCGCCTCCAGCGCGACACGACGATGACCAACGCTTCTTCGGCGGTTGGGCGCCGTCCAGTGCGGGCGTCCGTCAACAGGCTCTGGATGTATGGCTTGCCGGCGCTGCTGATCGCGCTGGTTGCAATTGGGTTCGTTTTGTACCGGCCGCGGCGCCTGGCTCCGCCTCCGAAAGATACGGAACTTCGACGGATCACCGCGAACCCGTCCGACCGGCCGGTGTCCGGGGCGTTTATCTCGCCTGATGGGCAGTACATCGCGTACTCGGATCCAGCGGGTATTCACCTGTACACTCTCCAGTCCAGCCAGAACCGGCTGCTGGCAAACACCGCGGGAATGACGGTCTGGGGCTGGGCTCCGGGCAGCGGGAAGATGCTGGCCATGCGCCAGGAGATCGGCGGTTTTCCCGAGCAGTATTCCATTGACGTGCTGGGCGGAGTACAGATCGACCGGACGCTGAACTGGGGATTGCCGGCGCCGCAGGGGACTCGTCAACTGGTCTGGCGCGACCGGGGTGAAATGTTTGTCGAGGATCCGTCGAAAGGGTCCTCCCGTCCGCTGATGCCGGGCGAGCGTGGTGGGCGCAGACCGCAGCGGCCGGTGTGGTCGCCGGACGGCAGTCGAATCGCGTTCGTCCGCGAGTCGGGCTCAGGGCCGGAACGGCGCCCGGGACCAGGCGAGGCGTGGCTGGTGTGGCAGGATGCCGAGACTGGCCGCAACGTCGACGCTGTCGGTCCGCTTGAGGGACCTGTGGGGTCGATCGGCTGGGCAGGGTCGGACAGGCTGCTGTTCACGGTTCAGGACATCCCTGGCCGCGATAACCGTGCAGGGGTTTATGTAGCGAAACTGGACACCGACGGGATCAGTAAGGAACCGCCTGTGCTGCTGGCGAAATCGGATGGGTTCAGCTACGGGGCGCTCAGCATCTCCGCCGACGGGCGCAAAGCGGCGCTGATTCGGTCGACGCTGCAGATGGATGTCTACATCGGTGAAATCGGCGCAAAGGGCATGCTGAAGGGCGAGCCGCGCCGGTTCACTCTTGACGACCGCAATGACCGGCCGACCGACTGGACCGCCGACAGTAAGTACGTTCTGTTCTCATCCGACCGTAATGGGAACAGCCAGATTTTCCGGCAGGCGGTGGATTCGGACAACGCCGAACTGATCCCCGGGGGGCCGGAACGGCAGTCTTCGCCGAAGCTCTCGCCAGACGGCCTGTCGATTCTTTTCACGACGTTTGCCGATAAGCCGGACTCTCCTCCCCGCATCATGTCGGTACCGCTGGCAGGTGGTACGCCGCGGCAGGTGGCCGAAGCGCCGGGCTATCAACATGTCCGGTGTTCGCGGTTCGGATGTCTGCTGGAGCAGGCTGAGGGACCGGAGCGCATCCTGTTTCAACTGGACCCGGTGAAGGGGAAGGGACGGGAGATTCTGCGTCGTTCCCGCGGCGGAGGCGACGTCACCATCTCGCCTATAGGCCGGGAGATGGCGTACTTCGACGCTGGCAAGATTCACATTCTCGACCTGGACGGCCGCAAGCTCCGGGACATTGAAGTGAAGGGCGTGCGCATGCTCAATGCGCTCGACTGGGCGGTGGACGGCAAAGGCTTCTACTCGGGAGCGGAGATCGTATCGGCTGGAGCGGCGCTGGTTTACATCGACCTGTCCGGCCAGTCCACTGTCGTCTGGAAGCAGAGTGGTCCCCGCCAGATCTGGGGCGTGCCATCCCCCGACGGGAAATACCTCGCCATACAGGGCGCCACGCGCGACAGCAACGTATGGCTCATGGAGAACTTTTAGAAAAATGCTGGAATCCTCGCTTCCCGGGCTGAAGCGCATTGGCCGCGGCAAGGTGCGCGATATCTACGAGGTCGGCAATGATTTGCTGATCGTCACCACGGACCGAATCTCGGCCTTCGACTACATCCTGCCCGTTGCGATCCCGCGTAAGGGCGAGGTGCTGAACCGGATCTCGCTGTTCTGGTTTGAACGATTCCGCGCTCTGGTCCCGAATCATCTGATCACCGCCGATGTGGCGGCGTATCCAGAGGAACTGGCTTCGTTTCGCAGCGAACTGGCCGGGAGGTCCGTGCTGGTCCGTCGCGCCGACATGATTCCGGTGGAGTGCGTCGCGCGGGGCTATATCTCAGGATCGGGCTGGAAGGAATATCAGGCTGAAGGCACAATCTGCGGCATTGCGCTGCCTGCCGGCCTTAAGGAAAGCGACAAGCTGCCGGAACCGATTTTCACGCCGGCCACCAAGGCCGATTCCGGGCACGACGAGAATGTCTCGTTTGAATATGTGGCCTCGAAGATCGGGGTCGAACTCACCACGCGCCTGCGAGACCTGACGCTGGCCATCTACACCCAGGCGTCTGAGTACGCCGCCACTCGCGGCATCATCATCGCCGACACTAAGTTTGAGTTCGGCTTTCTGGGTAGCGAACTGATTCTCGCGGACGAGGTGCTGACGCCCGATTCTTCGCGTTTCTGGCCGGCTGACCAGTGGCGGCCGGGTGGTCCGCAGGCGTCGTACGACAAGCAGTTTGTGCGCGATTACCTGGAGAGCATTCGCTGGAACAAACAGCCGCCCGCTCCCGTACTTCCCGACGATGTGGTGCGGAAGACCAGCGAGAAGTACACGGAGGCATACCGGTTACTGACCGGTACGGAGCTATGAACTGGAACTGGGTCGACTGGATGATCCTGATCATTCTGGCGGTTGGCGTAATCAACGGGCTACGCGACGGCCTGGTGCGCATGGTGTTTGGGTTTGGCGCGCTGATCGTGGGTTTCCTCGCCGCGTCGTGGCTGAACGGTCTGGTTGCCGGGTACCTGTCGGATTGGATCTCGAATCGTATGCTGGCGGTTTTCCTCGCCTATGCGTTGATCTTTTCGGCTGTCATGATTATGGGCGCGATTATCGCCGGGGTGATTGTGCGCATGTTCAAACTGGTTGGGCTCACGCCGGTGGACCGCATCATGGGCGCTGCGTTTGGCGGGGTTCGGGCGATGGTCGGCCTGATTATCGTGACGATGGTGGTGATGGCGTTCTTTCCCACGCAGCTTCCCGCGGCGGTGCGTCGATCCGAGTTTGCGCCGTATGTGATCGGAGCCTCGCGAGTGCTTTCCGGCATGACTCCGTTTGAAATCCGCTCAGGCGTAGAGAAGGCGTACAATACTCTGCGCGACCAGATCGAGAATCTGCGTTCCATGAAGCGCGTTCCCGCGCGTGAGGAGTAGGCGTCTTTTGCGACTTTGTATTTTTGCCCTTTGCTGCGGCGTAGTGGGCTTCGCTCAGGATCATTCGGCAATGCTGAACCGGATGACCGGGGACGCGCCGAAGTACGCTGCGCTCTCGCGTCAGATTTGGGAGTTCGCCGAGACCGGCTTTCAGGAGCAGAAGAGCTCAGCCCTGCTGGTGAAGGAACTGAAGGCGGCCGGTTTCAAGGTGGAGACGGGCGTGGCGGGCATGCCGACCGCGTTTGTCGCCAGCATTGGTCAGGGCAAACCCGTGATCGCGATTCTGGGCGAATACGACGCTCTGCCCGGGCTGTCGCAACAGACGGTGCCGGAGAAAATGCCCGTGGTGGAGGGTGCCAACGGCCATGGCTGCGGCCACAACCTGTTCGGCGTGGCGACGGTGCAGGCAGTCACCGAACTCAAGCGGCTGATGGAGGAGCGGAAGATTCCCGGCACGCTCCGGCTCTACGGCACTCCGGCGGAAGAGGGCGGAGGCGGCAAGATCCACATGATTCGCGCGGGCCTGTTCCAGGACGTGGACGCGGCGATTACCTGGCATCCGTGGGACGTCAACGCGGCGACGAATCAGAACTGGCTGGCGACGGTGGCGGGCCGGTTCAAGTTCACGGGGCGGGCGGCGCATGCGGCGGCGTCACCGGAGAACGGACGGTCGGCGCTGGACGGCGCGATGATCATGACGCATGCTCTGGACCTGATGCGCGAACATGTGCCGCAGGAAACGCGCATGCATTACATCTTCGAAAAAGCCGGCGCCGCGGTCAACATCGTTCCCGACAATACGGAACTGGTGATGATGGCGCGCCATCCGTCGAAGGAAGTGCTCGCCGGCATCTGGGAGCGGATTCTGAACTGTGCCCAGGCGGGCGCGCTCGCCACCGGGACGCAGGTGTCGTTTGAGGTGACGGGCAGCTATGCGAACATGATGTCGAATCGCACGCTCACCACGCTGGTCGACCGCATGATGCGCGTTGCCGGTGGCTACAAGTACACCCCGGACGAAGCCGCGTTCGCCGATGGCATACGCAAGACGCTGAGCGCGCCGGGCTCAGATGAGGGTCACGAGACCATTCTGCCGGTGATCGAAGGAATTTTCTCGGCGTCGACCGATGTCGGGGACGTCAGCTACGTGGTTCCCACGGTGCAGTTCCTGGCGGCCACGTGGGTACCGGGCACGTCTGCCCACACATGGCAGTCGACGGCTGCTTCGGGGATGTCGATTGGCCAGAAGGGAATGCTGGTGGCGGCGCGCACGCTGGCGCTGACCGGCCTGGCACTGTTCACGGAACCGCAGACGCTGCAGGCGGCGAAGGCCGAGTTCCGGAAGGCATCCGCGGGCAAAACATACAACTCTCTGCACCCTAAAGAAGTTCGGATGCGCTAACCGGTTTCGGACGGCGTCGTCCCACTATTGAACATTTGGCTGCCTGCGGAAGCGTTGCAGTTGGCACCCAGCCCAACTGGCAGTGGTGGCTATCGGTGTGCCTACACTGGTCCATTGGTGGACAGACAACGAATTCTGATTGCGGACGATCAGGCGGACGTCCTCGAGGCGCTTCGCTTCTTGTTGAAGGGCGAAGGCTTTCTCACGGAAGCGGTGACGTCGCCCGGCGCTGTGCTGAACGCGCTGCAGGTCAAAGACTACGACGCTTTGATCATGGACCTCAACTACACACGCGACACCACGTCGGGGCAGGAGGGGCTGGATCTGCTGGCGCAGATTCAACGAGTAGACCCGACGGTTCCGGTAATCGTGATGACGGCGTGGGGGAGTGTCGAACTGGCGGTGGAGGCGATGCGGCGGGGGGCTCGCGACTTCATTCAGAAGCCGTGGGAAAACGCGCGTCTGCTGGCCATCGTCAAGACACAGATCGCGCTTTCGGAGGCGCTGCGCAAGGGGCAGAGGCTGGAGGCGGAGAACCGGCTGCTGCGTGCCGAGGGCAAGCCGCTGATGATCGCCGAGGCCGCGTCGATGCAGCCCGTTCTGCAACTGATCTCCCGGGTGGGTCCTTCCGACGCGAACGTGCTGGTAACCGGCGAGCCCGGGACTGGTAAAGAAGTTGTGGCCCGTACGCTGCATGCTGTGTCGGAAAGGGCGTCGAAGGCGCTGGTCACGGTGAACGCCGGCGGGCTCGCTGAGGGCGTCTTTGAGAGTGAGCTGTTCGGGCATGTGAAGGGAGCGTTTACCGACGCCAAGATGGACCGTGTCGGGCGTTTTGAGTTAGCCGATGGCGGCACTCTCTTTCTGGACGAGATCGCCAACGTTCCACACAACCTGCAGGCCAAACTTCTGCGGGTGCTGGAGATGGGCGAGATGGAACGCGTCGGTTCGTCGAAAACGAAGCGCGTAAATGTGCGGGTGATATCGGCGACGAATGCGAATCTGGGCGAAGAGATCGGTAGCGGACGTTTCCGTGAGGATCTGTTATTCCGGCTGAATACCATCGAAATTCATATTCCACCTTTGCGGGACCGCAAGGAGGATATTCCGTTGCTGGCATCGCATTTCCTCTCGGTGTATGCGCAGCGATATCGGAAGAGGCTGAACGGCTTCGATGCGGGCGCCATGCAGGCTCTGATGGAGAATCCGTGGCAGGGCAATGTGCGCGAGTTGAACCACGTGGTGGAGCGCGCGGTGTTGATGGCTTCAGACGCGATGGTGCGGTTGTCCGATCTGGCACTGCGGTCGGCGAGCAGCGGGCCGACGAAGCTGGAGGACATGAGCCTCGAAGACGTGGAAGCGTTCCTGATTAAAAAGGCACTGGCCCGGTACGACGGCAACGTGAGCCATGCGGCGAGCGCGCTGGGGTTGAGCCGCAGTGCTTTGTACCGTCGGCTGCAGCGCTATAACTTGTGAAGCGGATCCGGCATTACGTGACACACGAATTGCGCGTGCAAATGCTCGCGCTGGCCGCGGGTGCGCCCGCGGTGATCGCGTGCTTCGCGATGATGTACGTGGAAGGCTACCCGGCCAAAGTGCAGTGGACTGTCGGCATTCTGGTGCTCGGGGTGTGGGGCGCCTGCGTGATGGCGGTCGGTGAGCGCGTGGCTTCGCCGCTGCGCACACTCGCGAATCTGCTGGAGGCGATGCGCGAAGGGGATTACTCGATTCGTGCGCGCGGGGCTCGCGGGGACGATGCGCTGGGCGAGGTGATGCAGCAGGTGAACGCGATGGGCGCGACGCTTCGTATGCAGCGCCTGGGCGCGCTGGAAGCGACTACTCTGCTTCGCAAGGTGATTGAAGAAATCGATGTCGCGATATTCGCATTTGATTCCGAGTCGAAATTACGGCTGATTAATCCTTCGGGAGAGCGGCTGGTGGGCCAGGCTTCGGAGCGAATTATGGGGTTGCCGGCCTCCGATATTGGGCTCGACGAATTTCTGGACGGCGAGGGCGAGCGGACGTTGCAGCGCGCTTTCGCGGGCGGCAACGGGCGTTGGGGAATTTCTCGGTCGACGTTTCGCGAGGGCGGGCTGCCGCATAGTCTGCTGGTGATTACCGATCTCACCCGGCCGTTGCGCGAAGAAGAATTGCTGGCGTGGCAGCGACTGGTTCGGGTGCTGGGCCATGAGCTGAATAATTCACTGACGCCGATCCGGTCGATTGCCGAGAGTCTCGGCAGTATTCTGCGCCGTCAGCCGAGGGCGGAAGACTGGGAAGAAGATATGCTGCACGGGCTCGGGATTATCGGGTCGCGCAGCGAGAGCCTGAGCCGGTTTCTCGGGGCATATGCGCGGCTGGCGAAGCTGCCTCGTCCGAAGCTGGATCCGGTGGATGTCGGTGCGTGGGTGCACCGCGTGTCGATGCTGGAGCCGAGGCTTCGGCCGTTGCTGGACGAGGGCCCCCCGGCTGTGATTCAGGCAGACGCGGACCAGCTGGAACAGGTGCTGATCAACCTGGTACGTAATGCGGTGGATGCGTCGCTGGAGACCGGTGGCCGCGTGTTTGTCGGCTGGCAGCGGGTGGGCAGTGCCGTTCAGGTGTATGTGCGCGACGAGGGGCACGGCCTGTCGAACACCGCGAATTTGTTTGTGCCATTCTTTACGACGAAGCCAGGGGGCTCGGGCATTGGTCTGGTGCTGAGCCGGCAGATTGCGGAAGCACACGGCGGGTCATTGTCGCTTAGGAATCGGGCGGATCGTCCAGGCTGCGAGGCGATCATTACACTGCCGGCATAACGCGCTCCGGCTGTTTCCATGACGTCCTTTCTTGGGGTGGATG
>Ga0163150_10001383_pt1 | contig 41031 bp, 34 predicted proteins | sample OliLakLV19P2IB_FD_148628 | JGI IMG/M metagenome (GOLD analysis project Ga0163150, IMG submission 148628) | Freshwater microbial mat bacterial communities from Lake Vanda, McMurdo Dry Valleys, Antarctica - Oligotrophic Lake LV.19.P2.IB | ecosystem: Environmental > Aquatic > Freshwater > Lake >... | reverse complement strand
CCCCAACAACTTCGCCCCCAACAGCAACACCCGCGCCGAGAGCCCCACTTCCCACCAAGCCGACGACTCATAGTCGAAGAACCCGGTCGAAAGCTGATGTCGAACGAGGTACTCACAGACGGCCCGGAGATACTCACGCGGCGCGTCAGCGCCGGGTGGATCGAACCCCGCCACCAACGCCTCCGCCGCCCCTCTCGTCACCTTCCCCAACTCGATCTCCGCGCCGTCCGCCCTCTCGATGCGCACGCTCCGCACGCGAACTCTCCCTCCCACGCGCGGCGCGACGAACAGCGCCAGCACCGAATCCGGGACCATCACGTCCCCCGACCAAGGCGCACGCGGCGACCACCCTCGCGCGAGGATTCCGCTCGGACCGATCAAGTCGAAGCGGTCGGTCGCGCCGGAGTCGCAGTCGACGCGCACCCGGTGCAACCCCGGCGCGATCGCGACCTCGACGCGCACGCAGCGCCCTTCGACGGCGCGAGTTGGAGGGGGACCGGACTCGATGACGACGGTCCTCAAGTCGACGCCGCTCCACAGCAGTGCGGGGGACGCGAGGATCGGCGGGACTCTCTCGCCGTCGATCATGACGCGATCGGGAACGTCGACGTGGATTTCGAGCACGGAAGCGGAGGCCGTGGGCGGGGCGGCGAGCGTGAGCGCGAGTGTGAGTGTGAGCGCGCACGTCGCCGCCCAACCCAGCGCGCGCGTCAGCGTCGCCAGCGTCGTCAGCGTCGTCGCCCTCTCATGCGTCAGTGGCCGCTGGGTCCCGAGAGCTCCTTGACCAGCTCCGACACGAACACCTTGGCGTCGCCGAAGAGCATGAGGGTGCGCGGCATGAAGTAGAGCTCGTTGTCGACGCCGGCGAAACCGGCGCTCATCCCGCGCTTGATCACCATGACCGTACGCGCCTGATCGACGTTCAGGATCGGCATGCCGTAGATCGGGCTCGTCTTGTCGTGGCGCGCCGCCGGATTGGTCACGTCGTTGGCCCCGATGACGAGCGCGACATCGCACTGCGGGAAGTCGGGGTTGATCTCGTCCATCTCGATCAGCCGGTCGTACGGAATCTCGACCTCGGCCAGGAGCACGTTCATGTGTCCCGGCATGCGGCCCGCCACCGGGTGGATGGCGAAGCGCACGTCGACGCCGCGCTTGGTCAGTTGATCGGTCAGCTCGCGCACGCGGTGCTGCGCCTGCGCCACGGCCATGCCATAGCCGGGGACGATGATCACGCTGCTGGCCATCCCGAGGATCTGCGCCGCTTCCTCGGCCGAGGCGCTGCGCACCGAACGGGTCTCCGCCACGCCGACGGCGCCCGCCTGCACCTGTCCGAAGGCGCCGAAGAGCACGTTGGTGAACGAGCGGTTCATCGCCTTGCACATGATGATCGAGAGGATGAGACCGGAAGATCCATCGAGCGCGCCGGCCACGATGAGCAGTTTGTTGTCGAGGACGAACCCCATCGCGCAGGCGGCGAGGCCGGCGTACGAATTGAGCAGCGCGATGACGGTCGGCATGTCCGCTCCGCCGATCGGCATGATCAGGAGCACTCCGAAGAGCAACGCGAGACCGATGAAGACCGGGAAGAGCCAGGTCGTTTCCGGATTCAGAACCAGATAGACCCCGACGCCCAACGCGAGCGCGAGGATCGATAAGTTGAACACGTTCTGTCCGCGGAAAACCATCGGCCGTTGCGGCAGGAGATCCTGCAGCTTCCCGAAGGCCATCAGACTGCCGGTGAAGGTGAGTGAACCGAGCAGGACCTCGAGCGAGAGGGCGCTCATCGTGAAGGTCGAGACGTGGTCCTTGCTCAGGTAGTACTCCGCGATCCCGACCAACGCCGCGGCCATCGCGCCGAAGGCGTGTGAGAGCGCGGTCCGCTGGGGCACCGCCGTCATCGGCATGAGGTACGCCATCGGCACACCGACCGCACTTCCCACCACGAGCGCGATCGCGATCCAGGTGTAGTTCACGATCCCTTGGTGGAGCAGCGTCCCGACCACGGCGAGCAACATGCCGGCGGCGCCCGCCCAGACTCCGCGCCGGGCGCTGAGCGGCGAACTCAACCATTTGAGCGAGAGGATGAAGAGGGCGGCGGAGGCGAGGTACGCGATGTGCAGGAATGAGTCGTTCATCCCTTACGCTCCGGTCGCTTGAACATCTTCAACATGCGATCGGTGATGAGGAATCCGCCGACGACGTTGATCGCCGAGGCGCAGACGGCGATCGTGCCGAGGACCGTGCTCAACGTCGATTTCTGCTCGCCCGCGATCACGATCGCGCCGACGATGGCGATGGCCGAGATCGCATTCGTGAGCGACATGAGAGGTGTGTGCAGTAGCGGCGAGACCCTCCGGATCACCTCGAGACCCACGAAGGTCGCGAGCATGAAGACCCAGAGGGAGACTTCGAGCGTCTCGGACATCGATGCCCCCTTCCATTGCCGACGCCAGAACCTATCACGGCTCGCGCGTCGACTCGACCGCTACGCTGCGCCCAACTCGTAGTTTCTATTGCAGACTGTTATCTCTTCGTTTCCGCTCTGAGGCCCGCCACGAGCGCCTCGGCCAGCGCTTCGTACTGGTCCGACGCGTTGTACAACTGCGCCGAGATCCGCACCACGCGCCGACCGCGCCCGGGTCCGGGCCGCGGCGAGATCGGAACCTCGATCGCGTGTTCCCGCCAGAGAAACTCTTGAAGGGGACCGATCTCGTTTGCTTCTCGTGATGGGAGCAGCGCGTTCTCCACCGGCTCGTCGGGCAGCGGAACGCTCGCCATCGAACCGAGCATCTCCTCCGGAGACGGGACCGTCGTCGCGCGACCGGCCGCCGAGTCGAGGGCCGCGTCGAGCGCCGTGTCGAGCGCCGCCTGCACCAGCCGTCGCCCCTCGATCACGAGCGCGTGATTGCGCGCCCGGATCTCGGGCCATGCCCCCGGAACGAACGACGCCATCGTCTCGAGTGCGGCCGGCACGCAGAGGTACGGCGTGGGGTCGCCGGTCCCCGTCCAGTCGAAGTTCAGATGGAATCGGGAGCGATCGGCGCGCGTGGAGTTGCGTCCGTGACTGGTCGAGAGCGGCGTGATCTGCGCACGCCGATCGCAGCGGACGAAGAGGAACCCGGCGCCCTTCGGCGCGCAGACCCATTTGTGCAGATTCCCGGTGTAGTAGGTGACGCCGAGCGCGGCGAGTCGATCGAGATCCAGCTCGATCGTGCCGGGCGCGTGAGCCCCGTCGACCAACAGGTCGACTCCACGGGCGGCGCAGGCCGCCGCGATCTCCGCCACCGGCAGGATGAGCGCCGTCGGACTCGTCACGTGGTCGAGCAAGAGGAGCCGCGTGCGCGGACCGAAGGCGGCCAGGATCCGCTCGGTCACGACCTCTGGTCCCGCGATCGGGAACGGGATGGTCACGACCCTCACGACTGCGTCGGCGCCTTCCGCCACCGCGTCGAGCGCATTGCGACAGGCGTTGTACTCGTGATCGGTCACGACCAGCTCGTCGCCCGGCGCGAATCGGAGCGACCGCAACACCGTGTTCACGCCAGCCGTCGCATTGGGCACGAAGGCGAGTCCCGCCGGATCTGCCTGGAGGAACCGAGCGAGCGCCGTCCGCGCCTCGTCCAGGAGCGGCTCCATCTCGCGAACGAAGAAGCGCACCGGCTCCCGCTCGAGTTGCGCGCGCAGTTCCGATTGCCGTTCGAGCACCACCCGCGGGCAAGCGCCGAACGACCCGTGATTGAGGAAGGTGACCGCCGGGTCGAGCGTCCAGTGCGCCATGAACGGCGAACCGCGTCGCCGGGACGATTCGAGATCAGCAGCGCTCGAGTCGGGCGAACTCGGCCTAGAACCCATCGGCCATCCAGGTCTCTGGACCGGCGAAGATCGCGTCCGCAGCCGTGATGCTGTCGGGATCCGCCTCCAACCAGCCCAGGTCCGCCAACGCTGTCGCGTTGAAGTAGCCGGAGAAGAGGGGCGCGAGCCCGCGCGCGTCAATGCGCATCCGCCCCTCACCGCCGGAAGTGACCTCGCCTTTACCCCCCGCGACGCGCAACCGCCAGCGCCCGGAGTTCTCGGGCAGGATGTCATCGCGCACTTCGAGGTGCAGTTCCGCGGTCGTGGATGGCGCGTAGCCGCGCCCTCTGAAGGCGGCGGCCACGTCGACGATGCGCAGCATCCAACGCTCGGCCTCGCTCACCTTCCAAGTCTCCTCGGCGAAGAGCGCGAAGCGCGGATCGGTGTGCGATCCGTAGAAGTAACTGGTGCGCGCGGTCGAACGATGATCGCCGAGCAACGAGAAGATCGTCGCGAGCGCGCGCGGGGTCGCCGCCACCAGATCGCGCACTTCGATTTTCTGCGGGCGCCCGATTCCGCCGTAGTGCTCGAAGACGACGTACCCTTCGGGCTTGCTGGGTTGCCCGATCGTGTAACTGACGATCGGAGCTTCCATCGTGCGCAACACGCGATTCCAGAGCCCGTCGCTCCGATCGAGTTGCCCATTGGTGCGACGCGCCCACTCCAGATAGATCCGACGGAAATCGTCGGACGCCACGGCCGCCACCGGCTGCGCCGGCAATCGCTCGCGTGTGCGCGGGAAATCAGCAGTCGCCACCCGGTAGAGGACGCGCGAGCCGGCCTGCTCATAGCCGACCTTGCGATAGACCCGCTGCGTCGAGGCGAAGAGCGCGGCGAGGGGCGTGCCGAGCGCGCGCAGTTCGCGCAGCGAGGCGGCCATCATCTCGGCGGCGATGCCGAGCGCGCGCTCCTCGGGCGGGACTCCGACCACCGCGATGGCCGCCATCTCCAGCCGTCGTCCTCCGAAGAACTGGCCGATGCGATAGACGCCGTAGCCGCCGACGATTTCTTTGTCGCGCCACATCCCGCGGAAGTTGTCGCGACCCATATTCGCGACGTACGGCTCCCAGTAGGAGCTGGGAAAGCGAAAGCACTGCTCGGAAATCGCCTGGAATCGAGCGAAGTCCTTCGGATCATCGATGGGGCCGTGCCGCAACACCGTGGACATGGGACCTCGTCGGGTTCTGGCGTCCTCGATCAGAGTCGGAGCGCGCACACTAACACGGGGTCCGGACGCAAGAACGGCCCGGACGTCCGCCGACGCCCAGACCGCTCTCTTTCGCCGGGGAGATGTCCTCCTCGGCGAACCTCGTTCCTATCGTTTCCGCGACGCGCCCAACCCCGCACCGCGTGGGATCAGTTCCAGGACCGCGTCGAATCGCGTCGCCTGCTCGGGGGTGAGCCCGGCGCGGATCTGGTCGGCCAGCCGTGCTTCGAGCTGCGTGACCTCGTAGGCGACGTCCTCGGGAGCGCGGGCGCCGTCTTGCAGCGAGCGGAGGAGGTCGGCGCGCATCGGCGCGGAACTCTGCAGGATCTGCGCGACCTGCGCTCCGCCGGCGTCATCCAACGCCAACACCTTCGAGAGGTGATCGGCGCGCCGCTCCAGCCGGTCGTCGAGATGCTCGATACGTCGCTCGACCGACTGCGTCACCCGCTCGCGGCGGAACTCCTCGGCCTTCTCGAACTGCTCCGCGCTGAGGATCTGCTGCGCCTGAGCGCGCACCGCCTCGCGTTGCTGCTTCACTGCATCTCGCGCTGCTTCACGCGAGATCGAGCCATCCTCCAACGCGCCCAGCGTGGCGCGGATGCTCTCTCCCGTGCCTCGCAGCGCGTCTCGGAGCTCTTCGCGCTGCGCCTTCTCCAGGCCGAGATGCTTCGCCGCGCGTCCCATCCGCAGGTCCATGAGCGGCTCGAGCATCGGCTCGCTCCACTCCCGTAATTGCACTCGACGCTCGGCCATCGCGCCTGCAAGCAGCGCGAACTGTTGCGGGTTCAGGATGTCGGCGCTCTTCTCCAGGAAGGTCACGAGCGGCGGCTCTTTGTCTTCGAACGGACGGCGATTCCCCGGGGCGCCACGGTGCTTGCCGCCGCGTTGCCGGTGCTCGCGACGCTCCTGCCACATTTCCGCGCGGGCTCGCGACAGATCGTCGAGGGCGGCGCCGAGGCGGCTCTGCTGGTCGGTGGTCAGCTCCATCTCGGCCGGTAGATCCGAGAGCGAGAGCGACGCGGGCCCGCTCCCGTCTCTCGCCTGCTCGAGACCGCCCTCCATCGGTGCGGCCACCACAAGGTCGTCTGCTTCGTTGCAGCCTCCGCCGATCGCCGCGAGCGCGAGCGCCGCGAGGAGCGCGAGCTGACTTGTACGAAACTTGGTGTTCATCGGGGTCCTCCTCCATTCAACTCGGTCGGGTTCATGCCCCTGGGTCGAGCAATCTACCCGCGAGTCACGGCAGAAGTGTGGCAGGCGGATGGCGAATTGAGTCGGAACCGCCGATGGGGATCTCGAAGTCGATCCGCGCCCCCTGCGGGAGGTGGTTCTCGGCCCGCACCTCGCCGCCATGTCGCCGCGCGATCTCCCGCACGATCGCCAATCCGAGGCCGCTTCCCCCCGCCGCGCGCGCCGCGTCGGCTCGATAGAACCGATCGAAAACATGCGGCAGGTCGCTCGAGGGGAAGCCCGGGCCGTCGTCCTCGACTCGCAACCGGGCGACCTCGCCGTGGGCCTCGATCGAGACCGAGACCGCACCGCCGGCGGGGACGTAGCGCAGGGCGTTGGACAGCAGGTTGTCGATCACCTGCTCGAGCCGACGCGCATCAGCGCGCACGACGATGCCGTCGGGAGCATTGCCGCCGGGAGCGACGCCGCGCGGGTCATCGCGCCAACGCAGCGTCAACGCGCTCTCGCGAAATCGGTGCTCGAACCTGCGCATGGCGGCGCGGCAGAGTGCGGTCCAGTCGATCTCTTCGGGCTCCAGCATCGCTGCGCCCGCCTCCAAACGCGCCAGGTCGAGGACATCCTGCACGAGGCGGTCCATGCGCGCCGCTTCGTCGCGGATCGCATCGAGCGCCGAGTGGCGCTCCTCCGCGGACATCGGAACGGCCGGGTTCAAGAGCGTCTCGGCGTAGCCCCGAATCGAAGTGAGCGGCGTCGCCAACTCGTGCGTGACGTCGGCCAGCAGACGCCGTCGCGTGCCGTCCGCCTCTTCCACGCGCAGGCGCGCCTCGGCCAGCCGCGCGGTCATCGCGTTGAGGCTGGCGCCGAGTCGACCCAACTCATCGCTCCCGGGATCGGCGATACGGGCCGAGAGATCGCCCGACGCCACGCGCTCGGCGTGGTCCTCCAATCGACGCAGTCGGCGAGAGAGCACACGGAAGAGCGCGAAGCCGGCGCCGCCGGCCACGAGCGCCGCGACCGGCAGGAACAGAAGGCCGGGCCGGGGCAGTTCCATCGGCCACTCGATCGGCCAGGCGAAGATCCGCGGATCGCGCGCCACCGCGAGAACTTCCCAACTCATGCCGTCGGTCGTGACGAGCGGCGCGCGCGCGACGACGTGCAGCGCCGGGCCGCGATCGATGCGCTCGTTGCGCTCGCCGCTGGCGCCTGGTTCCCCACGTTCGCCCCGCTCGCCACGCGCGCCGGGACCTCTCGGGGGAGTCGGCGCCGACGCGATGTCCGCTGAACCGATCCGGTAGCCCTCTTTCGCGAGGTCGATCGCAACCCGCCGCCGCCACCGGAGCAGCGACCGATCCGACGCCACAATCTCCCCGTCCCGCGCCACGAAGAGGAGCACGGCGCCGCGTCCGCCGGTCACATCGATGAGGGCGGCGCGCACTTCCTCGGCGTTCCCGGCGGCGGCCGACATCCCCAGGGAAGCGCCGCCGGGAGCGGGATGCGCCGCGCCCTCCGCCAACACCACCGCCGCCCGCGTTGCGAAGTCGCGCGCATCGCGCGCCACCCACTGGGCGGTGACCGGACGCACCACCGCCAAGACAACGAGTCCCTGCAGCAATCCGCCCAGCACCAACGCGACGAGGAACGCGCCGGCGAACGTGAGGAGCAGACTCGGCGAGCGGGGGAAACGCACTCAGTCTCCGTCCATCCGCTCGGCGAAGCGGTAGCCGGTCCCCCAGACGGTCTGGACGTACCGGGGCGTCGTCGATTCCGGCTCGATCCGTCGGCGCAAGCGTCGCACGAGGCTGTCGATCGAACGTTCGTCGACAACGCGATCCTCGCCCCAGACGTGCGAGAGCAGTTCGTCGCGACTGAAGACGCGCCCCGGCCGGCGCGCCAGGAAGTAGAGCAGATCGAACTCGAGCGTCGTCAGCTCGATCGTGGCGTCGCCGCGTTCGACGACGCGGCGGCCCGGGTCGATTCGGAGATCGCCGCGCACCACCACCGCTTCTTCGGAGCGGGGGCCGGCCCGGCGCAAGAGCGCCCGCACGCGCGCCATCAGTTCGGCGACCGCGAACGGCTTCGTCAGGTAGTCATCGGCGCCCAACTCGAAGCCGAGCACCTTGTCGGCCTCCGACCCACGCGCCGTCAGCATGAGGATCGGAACGTCACTCGTCTTGCGGAGCCGTCGGCAGACCTCGAGGCCGTCGATCTCGGGGATCATCAGATCGAGGAGCACGATCGACGGCGCGCGGCGCGCGCATTCCGCCAACGCCGCCGCGCCGTCGCGCGCGATCACACAGGCAAAGCCGGCCGCCTCGAGGTTCTTCTGCACCAACGTGGCGATCCGCGGGTCGTCTTCCACGATCAGCGCCGTTGGGGTCATGGACAGACATTCCTCCCGGCCGACGCGACCGCGTCGTCAATCCAATCCATCCTCCGAGACAGACACGGTGATGCGCAGCGGCCCGCGATCGTAGCCGACCGGCCAGGCGAGGTTGACCTGCAGGTGCGAAGCGCGGCCGGTCGCCTCCAGGCTCTTGCGTACGCCGAATCCGACGTTGCCGCGAATTTCCTCGGGACGCGGACCGCGGAAGCTGCTCGGAGACGTGAAGCCTTCGCCCCACGCCGCTCCGACTTCGGCGAACGGAACGAGCGCCACTCCGAATCGGCGGAGAAGCGGCGCCCTCGTCTTGCGATCGAGGTGGCGGCGGTACTCGTACTGGACGCGAGTGGCGAACGAAGCGTCGCCGATGAAACTCCCGGGGCGATAGGCGAAGAGTCCCGCCTCGCCGCCGAGATCGAATCGCGCCTGCTGCGGCGCTCGCCCGCCCAGGCTGCCGCCGGCGAACGTGAGCGACCAGGCGTCGTCACTCTGCAGTTCGAAGCGGCGGAAGAGCTGGGTCTCGAAACGCGCGTACTCGCGCTCTCCGCCGAGGAGTTCGCCGCCGTAGTAGGCCGCCAGCGCGTTGGCGTAGACCTCCTCGACCACGACGCCCTTCGGGAACGGTGCGCGACGACGCAGTTCGAGACGCACGCCATTCGTGACGAAGCGATCGGCGTCGATGTTCGTCGCCATCCAGATGTCGTCGCCGAAGAGATGACTCTGCTCGACCGCTTCGAGCGGCGATTGCTCGAGTCGTTGCAGGCCCAGCCTCAGTCCTGTGCGATCGCTCGGGCGGGCCACCAGGTAGACAACTCCCGAGCGCTCCAGCCCGTAGCCGCGCGCGTCGTAGCCGCCCAGCAGCGTGAGCCAGGCGTTGGCGAAGGGATCGTGGCGCGTCGTCGCGCGCGCGCCGCTCCATCCCTCGATCTCGAACGCGACGCTGGCAGGCGAGCCGGGCAACTCGATCTCCGGTCCGCCCGGCCCCAAGCGCAGACGTCCCGCCGCGGTCGGCTTCGCACGCTGGAAGTCGTACCCCCCGCGTAGCTCGATCCGTTCGAGGATGCCGGCCAGCGGGCCGAACGAGAGGCCCCCTTCCGCATGGATCCCCTCGACCTTGCTGTAGCCGAACCCGACGATCGGCTCGAGCTTGGTCCGCTGCTCGCTCGCGATGCCGCGGTCGAACGCGGTGAAGACACTGTCCCAGTCGGTCGCGTCGAAGTCGGGTGCGGCGGCGTCGAACGGCGCGTCACCCGGCTCGTTCACCGGCTCCTCCGCCTGGCCGTGGGACGGCGTGACGAGTGGCGGAACGAACGGCAAGGAGAGCGGGAGGATCGCCGCGAGCAGGACGGAGAGCGGGAGCGGCGCCCGCATCGGTAGAGATCTCATGGAACGCATCATCCGAGACGGATGACGGCGACACAACGGTCGAGTGCGCGAGCGGCGGGGCGCCCTGCGAGCGCCCGGGAGCGCCCGGGAGCGCCCGGGAGCGCCGAAAGGCTGTGTTAGGCTGCGGGAATGAACCCATCACTGGTCGCTCGTGCGGTCGCGAAACTCCCCTCGACGCTGCGTTTCGAGGGGCGCGTCTTGTTCCTCACCGATGACGCCGAGGTGCTCGACGCGCAGCTCGCGGGGCAGGATCCAAAGGTCGACTGGGACCGTGTGGCGCGAGAAGGGGCCGCCGCGCTGCCGTTCAAGCTGAGAGATGACATCTCGACCGACGAGATCACGCCCGGCTGGGTCTGCTTCTACGCCGACGAAACGCTCGGCGAGTTGGTCTATGTCGGGCTCCGCTCCAGCGACCGTTTTCCGATCCAACGCGGTTCGATCCGCGGACATGGCTTCGTCGCCGCGGTCAGCGGCAAGCGGCGCGGCAAGGGATCGTCGCGCGAGCAGTCGCCCTACGCCGAGCGCGCGGCCGGCATCCGTGTGGTCATCGCGGAGAACATCGAGCGGATCTATCGGCAGAACTGCCAGAACCTCGGCGTGCTGGCCACGACCGACTTCACGATGCTCTCGCGCATCGCGCGCGGCGAGGAGATCCCGCTCGCGGCGTTCACGGCGGGCGAGGATGAGATCACGCGACAGATCATCGAGTACGGCGGGCTCTTCTCCTTCAACGTCGCGCGCTACCAGGGAAAGGCGAGCGTGCCCGCCATCACGACGGCGGCGCGGCCGATGACGCTGGCCGAGAAGATCTTCGCGCGCCACATGGTGACCGATCTCGCGTCGGGCGCGGTCGGCGTGGCGGCGGTGCGGCCCGACGACGCCGGTTTCGCGCGCGCTGACATCCGGTTCAGCCACGAGTACGTCACGCCGATGGCGGCCGGATTCTTCGAAGAGGCAATGGGCGCGGACGGCCGGGTGACCGACCCGTCGTCGATCTACTTCTTCCGCGATCACCTCACCTTCCTCGATCAAGTGATGACGCCCGAGCGCAAGAAGATGGGGCTGCTCGATGCGGCGAACGCGCTGAAGGACAAGCAGGAGTCGTTTGCGCGCGCCCAGGGGATCCGCCTCCACGGCGAAATTCCCGAATCGGCGCAGGGCGCCCGCGGTTCCGAAGCGATCTGCCACTCGAAGATCCTGCAGGACTATGCGCTGCCCGGACAGCTCGTGATCGGCACCGACTCGCATACCCCGCACTCCGGCGCGGTCGGCTGTCTCGCCTTCGGCGTCGGCACGACCGACATGTTCAACGCCTGGGTGACGAAGGACGTGCGGGTGCGCGTGCCGGGCAACCTGCTGATTCGCGTGAACGGCGTGCGACCGGCCGGGGTGGCGGCCAAGGACTTCATGCTGGCGATCTTGGCCCATCCCTACGTCAAGGGGGGCTCGGCCATCGGCAAGCTGATCGAGTACGCGGGCCCCGCGGTCGAAGCGCTGCAAGTCGACGAGCGCGCCACCATGACCAACATGGCGGCGGAAGTCGGGGCCTTCACCGGAATCATCCGTCCCGACGAGAAGACCGCGCGTTTCCTGCACGAGGTGCGCGGACTGCCGAAGGACGAGGCGGAGCGTCTGTGTTCGGGCCACTTCAGCGACCCCGACGCCGAGTGGGAGCATGTCATGGAGATCGACGCGTCGTCCCTGGAGCCGATGGTCGCGCTCCCCGGAGATCCCGGCAACGGCGTTCCGATGAGTGAACTCGTGCGCTCTCGCGGAACTGTACAAGTCGAGATCGCCTACGGCGGATCTTGTACAGCCGGCAAACGCGAAGATATGGATATGTACGCCGCGGTTCTACGCGAAGGGCTCGCGCAGGGACGTCGGGTCCATCCGCGCGTCACCTTCTGGATCCAGTTCGGCTCTCAAGAAGTGAAGCAGTATTGCGAGAGGATGGGTTACCTGGAGACCTTTTCCGCCGCCGGCGCCCAGGTGATCGAACCTTCCTGCGGCGCCTGTATCAACGCCGGCCCGGGCGTCTCGTACAACAAGGACCAGGTCACGATCTCCGCCATCAATCGCAACTTCCCCGGCCGCAGCGGTCCGGGACAGATGTATCTCGCCTCCCCGCTCACCGTGGCGGCGTCGGCGCTGGCGGGCGAGATCGTGGCGTGGGCGCCGGAAGAGGTCGGCGCCTCCCGCGGTTGACCGCGCCGACGAGCTTGACCTTCAAGCCGGCAAAGCCAGATCCTTCCTGTTCGCGCGGTCGGGCCGGCGCCGCGGCCGAAACAGGAGATCTCCAGATGGTCGAGCGTCCCGAGCGGTGCCTGCTCTGTGAGGCGCGCACGAACAATCCGGTTTGCCAGTTGCCCACGCCGAGCGTGCTGAAGTTCGCCGAAGTCGCCCGCAATCTCAGCTTCCACCACGGACAGCCGATCTTCCAGCAAGGTGACCCCGCCGGGGATGTCGTCCTCATCCGCTTCGGATCGATCAAACTCACGCATGAGCACGCCGACGGCGCTGAGCAGATCTTGCGCATCGCCGGCCCCGGCGAGACCCTCGGGATCGGGATGTCGGTCGGTTCCACGCTCCTTGCGACCGCCACCGCGCGCGGTTCGGTCTCGATCTGTCGCATCGCCCTGCATGAGGTCGAGCGAATCGTCAAGGACGATCCCGAGTTCGCGCTCGCCTGGGCGCACCTTCTGATGGATGAGATCCAGCGCGCGCGCACCTCCGTCCTGCACCTCGGGCCGCACCCGGCCGGCGTCAGACTGGCGCGTTTCCTGGTCGACTCGCTGGAGCAGACGAAGCCTCGTCGGGACGCCGTCGTCCCCACGCTGTATCTCACGCACGCCGAGATCGCATCGACGATCGCCATCGCGGAAGAGACCTCGACGCGGTTGCTGCGAGACCTGGAGGAGAAGAACATTCTCCGTCTGGCCCGCGGCCGGATCGAGATCATCGACTTGGATCGCCTCGTCGCCCTCGCCGGCTACCGCGGCACTTTCTCCGATCCGCTGCTCGCTTCCTGAAGGACAGGGGCCGCTTCTTCGGTCGGCCGCACGGTCAGGACCGGGCAGGGCGCGGTGCGCACCACCTTTTCGGCGATCGAGCCGATGAGCGCATGCTTGATCCCCGTCCGCCCATGGGTCCCCATGACGATCAGGTCGCAGCGATACGTTCGCGCGAACTCGATGATCTCGGAAGCCGGCGCTCCCTGGAGGACCCGAGTCTCCACCCGATAGGCCCCGGCCGCCTCCGCCTCGTGCTTCGAGGCAGCGAGATTCCGCTCGAACTCCACGAACATGTCGGTTAGCTGTGTGGCGGTGTAGGCCAGCGCGCCTTCCGGCAGCATGTAGACGAACGGTTGATACACGTACACGAGCGTCAGCGGCGCCTGGTAGTGCTTCGAGAGATCGGCCGCGACCCGGATCACCCCCGCCGACTGCGCGGAGAAATCCAGAGGCGCCAGGATCTTGTTGAACGGTTTCATGATCGACTCTCCGTTCTCACGACTCTCACGACGACGGTCGGCGTGATCGCCGACAGGGCCGCCGACGATGCCCCCGCCGACGATGCGGGCGCGGGCGGCGCCGGCGGCCATGAGGAGGATCCCAGGTTCGCCGAGCACCGAAGGTGACGCCGGTCATGGAGCAGGCCGATTTGCGCACCAAGGCGTTGCGGCAAGGTTGCGATCGTGACGGGAGGCGCCGATCGGGAAGGCAATCTGCCTCCTCCTGACGCGCGCTTCTGGGAGATGGACACGTCCCACGAGGCTCAGGTCCAGCGCGTGTTCACATCCGTCGAGAACGAGTTCGGCCGCCTGGACGTGCTGGTCAACAACGCGGGCATCTCCGGAGTAGACCCAGCCGACCCATGCATGACTCCCTCTGTGTTCCCACGTGCGCCCTTCCACGGCGCCCGTTGTGGGCGCTCGTCGTGGGCGCGCGCCGTGGAGGCACAGATTTCGCTACTCGATCGGTCGAGGTGTCGAAAGTGCGGGTGGTCATGCGTGCCGGCGGGACGCGCGGTCTCCAGCGTCCTGATGCTTGTGAAGTTCGACGCGCGTCGCCTCTATCGCGCGCATGCGTGCGCGTCGCTCTTCACGTACTGCGCCCAGGTGCTCCATCTCTCCGAGCACGCGGCGTAGAGTCGCATCGGGGCGGCTCGAGCCGTGCGGCGCTTCCCGATTCTGTTGGATCGCCTGATGGAGGGGTCGATCCATCTCTCGACGGTCGTGCTGCTCGCTCCGCATCTGACCGACGCCAATTGCCTCCAGCTCCTCGACCAGGCCTCCCACAGAAGCACCCGCTACGTGGAGCACCTCGTGGCCTCGTTGAGGCCGCTGCCGCCGATCGCGGACATGATCCGACTACTTCCGGTCGCGCGGATCGCTGTCCTCGACTACCTCCCCGCGGGGACGTCCAATAGCCGGAGCGAACCTCCGAGCATCGCGGCCGGCGAATCGGAGGGGCTCGACGGCGGTGCTGCTGTCGGGCCGACGGAGCGGGTTCCTTCCGGGACCGGCGAGGATTCGCAACCGAACAACTACGTACTGACGCGCGTACCCCCGCCGCCCAGCGCCGCATCGAGACGAATCATCGTCGCCCCGCTCTCAGCCGATCGGTACCGCATCCAGTTCACCGCCAGCGCCGACGTCTACGCGAAGCTCCGGCGTGCGCAGGATCTCCTCAGGCATCAAGTTCCCGACGGGGACCTGGAGTGGATCGTGGATCGGGCGCTGACGGCGCTGCTCGACCGCGTCGAACGCGTGAAGTTCGCCAAGCGTCGGGCGGCGCCGTAGCCGCGCACCGACTCTCACGAGGCCGCCCCCAAGGCGCCACCCGACCTACACTCGCCGACAGAAACAGGACGCCTTGATCTTCACGTCGGCTCGCGCCCAGACCTCGTTGAAACGCGCCGTGACGCGAGCCGCTTCAGCCGTTTCACCCCGGCGCTCCAGACACTCCGCGAGCCCCTGCAGCGACCAGCCGTTCTCGGGGTGACGGCGCAGGTCCTCTCGATAGACCGCTTCGGCCTCGGCGACGCGCCCCTGCTCCAGGAGCAGCGCGCCCAGGGCGTGCCGCACCGGCTGGAACCATCCCCACGGCTCGTCATAGCGGAGCGAGTCGTCCATCACGACGGCGCGTTCCAGGTGCGCGAACGCCGCGTCGAAGTTGCCGCGCCGGAACTCCCACTCGCCGTCCAGCATGGTCCGCGCGACGGTGAGCACGACACTCGACGGGTTGTTGCCGATGTACGACGTCTCGGGCACGCGCTCGAGCTCGGCCAAGAACGCCTCGCGCTCCCGCGTCGCCTCCTCGACTCGGGCCAACGCGCAGAGCGCGATCCCGCGACCGTATCGCCAGAAAGCATGGGTCACCGGCAGATCGGCCGGCGGCTCCGGCTCGGCCAGCATCTCGCTCCACTGACCGAAGCGCACCCGCACGTGATACGGCGTCGCCAAGAACCCATCGAGGAAATCGGGCAGACCCCGCACGACCTCGAGCGGCATGACGTCGAGCAGTTGTCGTGCGGCGGCCCCCGCCGCGCGACTCTGCCCATCAAACATCGCCGCATACACCAGGAAGTGATAGTTATGCGCCCGATACACCGCATAGAACCCACCCGCCCCAGCCCTCTCCACGCGCCCACGATCGATCGCGATCCCCCGCTCATTCGCCGCGATCGCGTCGGCGTAACGTCCGAGACGGATATCGATGTGCGCCGGCATGTGCACGAGATGCCCGGCCGCGGGAATACGCGCGCGCAAACGATCGGCCGCCGCGATCCCCTTTTCCGGGTGGGGCGACGCTTCGATCGCATGGATATAGAGGTGATTCGCCTGCGGATGATCCGGATACAGTTCGAGCGTCCGCTCCAAGATCCCGACGATCTCAGGCGTCTCGGGTCGCGGCTGGCCGTCTCCGGTCCAGAGGTCCCACGGACGCAGGTCCATCATCGCCTCGGCGCAGAGCGCGCCGACATCGGGATCCTCGGGGAACTGGCGATAGGCATCGCGCATCGCCTCCGCGAAGGCCAAGTCGAGCGAACGCCGATCCTCGGGAGGCGGCCAGGCGTAGCGACGAGCGACCGCCTCGATCAACGCCACCTCGACCTCGCTCGCCTCGGAGCGCAACGCCATCGCCTTCTTCGACGCCTCGTGCGCCGAACGGTTCGCTTCGTCGTCCATGAACGGATTGTTGATGTGCGGACCGGCGGCGAACGCCATCCCCCAGTAGGCCATCGCGCAGCTCGGATCGAGTTCGGCCGCGCGGGCGAACGATCGGATCGCCTCGGCGTGATCGAAGCCGTAGGTGAAGACGAGCCCCTGGTCGAAGAACTGCTGCGCCTCGGGCACGCGCGTGATGATCGGTCGGTGGAACTCGCCCCGTTCGGCCGCCGGCAGCAGCCGGATCGGCTCAACAGTGACCGGTTGCGCCGCCTCCGCGCCTTGCGCGGTCGACTGCGCGGCGTCCTTCGCCGACGGTCGCGGCGAGCACGCAATTCCCGCCACGGCCAGGATTACGGTCAACAACCACGGGGAACGGGGAGAGCGAACCATCTCGACCTCCATCTCGACCTCCATTTCGGCTGGAACACTCGGACGGCTTCGGAGGTTACCCTCTGGCCGCCGTCCGGCCAGCCGCCTAAACTGCCGGGGGCGCGCTCCCATCCCGCGAGAGGCCGACTGGCCCGAGCGCCCGTTCAACGCAGACACGTCACTTACAGGAGGAAGACACGGATGAAGCCCATCCTCATGGGCCTGCTCGCCGCGAGCGTCGCCCTCGGCTCTCTCGGTAGCCCCACGATCACCGCCGCGGCGGACAGCCCGACCACCACTGGAGACAAGGCCGTGAAGGCGATCGACGATTTCATCGCGAGCCAGAAGATCGACAAGACGAAGGCGAATTGGAAGAGCAACCTGCCGAAGCCGCCGGTCGCCGCGTTCGACGCGAAGCACAAGTACGTCGCGACCGTCGTGACGAACAAGGGCACGATCAAGATTCAGCTCAAGCCGGATGTCGCTCCGATGCACGTCTCGAGTTTCATCTACCTGACGCGCCTCGGCTTCTACGACGGGATCTCGTTCCACCGCGTCATCCCCGGCTTCATGGCGCAGGGCGGCTGCCCGCTCGGCACCGGCACGGGCGGACCGGGCTACCAGTACGACGGCGAGATCAACCCGAACGTCAACAAGCATGACAAGGGCGGCATGCTCTCCATGGCGAACGCCGGTCCCGGAACCGACGGCAGTCAGTTCTTCCTCACGTTCGTGCCGACGCCGTGGTTGGACAAGGCGCACACGATCTACGGCGAGGTCATCGAGGGGAAGGATGTCCTCTCGACGCTGGAGAAGTTCGGCAGCGCGCCGGCCGGCAAGACGACCGAACCGCTGAGGATGGAGACCGTAACCGTCGAAGCGCTCTAGTTCTCGACGTCTCGATCGAGCGCGCGGTTCACCGCGCGCGACCCGATGAAGGTCGCCCGCCTACTCCAGGCGGGTGACCTTTTCATTTGCGGCGTCGCCGGCCGCTTCGAGTCGGCAGTAGTAGATCCCGCTGGGAAGCAGTCGCCCGCCTTCGTCGCGTCCATCCCACGAGGCTTGGTAGACGCCGGCGCCGACGACTTGGTCGACCAGTTCACGCACGCGACGTCCCGAGAGATCGAAGATCGAGAGGCGCACCGGACCTGCTTTCGGAAGCGCGTAGGAGAGCGACGTCGCGGCGCGGAACGGATTGGGCGCGGGCGCGCCGAGCAAGAGCGCGACGGGGACGACCCTCGACGTACTCCCGCCCGAACCGGCGAGATACCAGAACCCGATCAGCCCGCCACCGCCCGCATCGCGTCCCGATCCGAGCACCGTCTGCCCGACGGTGACCCGCGCCACTACCTCCCCGTCCGTGCTCAGAGTCCCGCCGCTGGAGAAGACGCCGTACCCGATCCGCTCGCCGACCGCGTCGCTCCTCGCGGGCGCCAGGCAGGTACCGGAGACCGACAGCGCGGCGGCGGCGACCAGCGCATGGACACGCGCATGGACAGGCGCGCGACTCATCGCGCCGACTCCAACGCCGCGAGGCGCGCCTCGAGCTGCTCGAGCTGTCCCCGCAGGACGGTGTTCTCTTCATCCAACTCCTTCACCGCGGCGAGGAGCACGGTGGAGAAGCGGCCGTAGTCGAGACCTCGGATGCCGCCGGCGTTGCGCACCAGTTCCGGAAACACCCGCTCGACTTCCTGAGCCAGGAGCCCGATCTCGCGCGGGCGATCGGCGTCGCCGCGGCCCGAATCGCGCGTCCAGGCGTAACGCACCGGCCGCACCTGCGAGAGCAGGCCGAGCGCGCCGCCCAGCGGTTCGATCTCGGTCTTGAGCGTCTCATCCGAGAACTCGACAAATGACTCGGCGCGCACCGACCCGTTCACGTCGACCGCGAAGTCCTCCTCGGGGTTACTCGTGCCGATTCCGATCGAGCCGTTGCGCGTGATGATGAAGGTGCCGTCCTGCTCCCCGGTCTGGCTCACGTAGAAGTCGGGGTTGCCGGTCCTCTCGATTCCGACATGCCAACTCCCATGAGGGGCGCGCAGCTCGAGCGTCTCGCCGTCGCCGTCGGCCGTGTTGGCCTCGCCGCTCCCGATGATCGCGTCTCCATTCACATCGAGCGGCTCCCCCGGGCTGTTCGTGTTGATGCCGACGCCGTTCTCCGCGCGGATGACGAACTGATTGTCGGCCCCGGTGGCGAAGGAGGCATTGCTCGAGGCGTCCGCGAAGACGAACGCGCCGGTGTGCACCGCTTGCGCCCGCCGCCCGAAGGAAATCGCCGCGTACGGTTCGAGTCGCACCGCCTTCAGGTTCTCGATGCGGATCTCCATCGGAGTGGCGTCCAGGGTGCCGAGGAACTCGAGCGCGGGATCGGTGCCGCTGTTCCCGGAGCGGTCCCAGCTCTTCGAACTCGCCCACGACGCCAGGCCGACCGCGTCCGAGGTGAGGACGCGGCCCAAGGCGGCGCCGCTGGGAAGCCGGAAGGGGCCGTCGACCGTCAATCCATCGGGACCTTCGATCGAAACGGCGCCGGCGTCGGCGACGATCGTGCGCCCGGCGCCGGGGCCGCCCTGGTCGTACGCGCCGTCGAGCGTCACACCGCCGGAGACCGCGAGGGCCGAGATCCTGAGGACGCCCGCCGCCGGTTGGTCGATCGCGACGTTGTCGCCCGCCGCCAACGTGACCGCGTCGGCCAACCCGTTGAGCGACCGCACGGCGACGCCGTTGGCCAACTTCGTAGAGGTCACGGCGTTGGCGGCGAGCTTGCTCGCGGTCACCGCGTCGTCGCCCAGTTTCTCGCTGGTGATCGCGCCGGCCGCGACCTTCGTCGAGACCACAGCACTGTTGGCGATCTTGCCGGGAACAACCGCGCCATCGGCCATTTGCGTCGATCCGATACCGCCCGCGCGGACGGCTACCGTCACCGTCGGACCGGTCGGGTTGGTGATCGTCAGAGTGTTGTCGTCGTTCGCCAGGGCTTGCACCCCGTCGCCTCCGCCATCGCCCGAGATCACGATCTGATTCCCTTCGACTGTGACGGTCGTCCCGTTCTCGCCGACCATCGTGACGGTCCCGGAGAGCCCGTTCAGTCGCTTGACCGCCGCGTCGGTGGCCAGGTCGGTGGTCGAGACAGCGCCGTCGAGGATCTTCGCGGAAGTGACCGCGCCGTCTCCCAGCTTCGCGGAGACGACCGCGCCGGCCGCGAGCTCGTTCGCGGTGACGGCATTATCGGCGAGCTTCGACGTCGTGATCGCGTCATCGGCGATCTTGCCGCCGGTGACCGCGCCGTTGGCCAGTCGAGCGTTGTCGACGGCGTTGATCGCCATCTTCGGCGTGGTGACCGACCCATCGCTCAGCTTGGTCGTGAGCACCGCGAGGTCGGCGATCTTGTTCGAGGAGACGGCGAGCTCGCCCAACTTCGAGTTGCCGATCGCGGCGTCCGCGATCTGCGTAGGGCCGATCCCACCCGTGCGAACGCCCACCGTGACGGTCGGACCGGTCGGATTCGTGATCGAGAGCGTGTTGTCGCTGTTCTGCAGCGCCTGCACGCCCGCCTCTCCACCGCCGCCGCCGGGCGCGGAGATGACGATCTCGTCTCCATCGACCGTCACGCTCGCGCCGTTCGCGCCGACCAACGAGACCGATCCGGCGAGACCGTTCAGGCGCGTGACCGCCGCGCCTTCGGCGAGATCGGTCGTCGTGACGGCGCCATCGAGAATCTTCGCGCTCGTGACGGCGCCGTCGGCGAGTTTCGCGGAGTTGATTGCCGCGTCGGCCACCTTGGGCGTCGTGATGGACGCGTCGGTGATCTGCTCCGCCGTTACCGCTCCCGGCGCGAGGAACTGAGTCGTCACACCGCCGGGCGCGAGCGCCAACTCGACGGCGCCGGACTCGCCGCCGCCGGTCAATCCAGAGCCAGCCGTCACTGCGGCGATGTCGCCGGTTCCGCTCGGGACGTCGGCCGAGAAGACGAGGGAGTTCGCGGTCTGCTCGATCGACACGTTCTGACCCGCGATCAACGTGACCTCATCCTTGAGCGAGTTGAGGCTGGTCACGACCTGTCCGCGCGCGATCTTCTCGATCGTGACCGCGCCGTCGGCGAGCTCGAGCGACTGGATGCCGCCGGGGCGCACATCGAGCGTGACGGTGGGACCGACCGGGCTCGTCACTTCGAGCGTGTTCCGCGTGCTCTGGATCGCCTGGATCCCGGAGGCGCCGCCACCGCCGCTGGACGTGATGACCAGGCTGTTTCCTTCGGTCGTGACGGCCGCGCCGCCGCGCCCGATCAGGAGAACCGAATCGGTCAGGCCGTTGAGCCCACGCACGACTTCGTTGTTGGCGATCTTCGTCCCGCCGACCGCGCCTTCGCCCAATGCACTCCGACCGACCACTCCGGGTGCGATCGCCTGCGCGGTGACAGACTGCGCCTGGAGCTGCGCGACGCCCACGCTGCCTTCGCCCATCGTGCGCTGAGTGACGGCGCGATCGGCCAGGTTCTCCGTCTGCACGCCGAGCGGCGCGAGTCCGAGCGTGACCGGTCCCGCCTCGCCGCCGCCGGTCAATCCGGTCCCAGCGACGACGGCCGAGATGTCCCCCGAACCGCCGCCGAGGGGCGAGGCCGAGATGATGATGGCGGCGCCGTCTTGTGTGATCTGCACGTTGTCGCCCGCCACGAGCGAGACCGAATCGCTCACGGCGTTCAGACTCGAGACGACTTCGCCGGGCGCGAATGACTTTCGCGTCAGCGATCCATCCTCCACCGCCCGCGCGCGCAAGCTGTACGCCGCGGAAGTGAGCTGCACGCGCGGCGTCATCTCTTCGCCGTCGCCGAGGGTCGAGCCGAGCCAATACGGCCGGTCGAACGGAACATCCAACGGAGTGCTCGATCCGAGGACGGCGTCGAAGACTCCCTGCGTCACGGCGAGACTCTGCACTTCCGTCCAGAGAGGATCGCCGTCGGTCTCCGCCGAGTAGAGTCGGAAAGTGAACTCGTAGCGGCCGTCCGCGACGATCCTCCCGTCCGAGCCGCTGAGCACACCTTGATAAGTGAGTGTGGCCGGCACGTCGGCGAACGTCGGTTCGATGCGCCAAGCGACCAGGGCCCAGAGGACGAGCCCCGCGCAGGTAATCCGCCGTCGGGTGGACAGAGGGAGAGCGTTGAGCCAGCGTTGCATTGATGTGCCTCCAGCAGAGTCGGGCGCTCGCGGGACCCGAGAGGGTCGGGTCGCAACGAAGTTGGGGGACCGAGGAGGGGCGTCCAGAGAGACTGGGGTATGGTGCGTACTCAGACTAACACGGGTTGACGCGAGAGGTTGGCAGTCGCCGACTCAGGCGCGAAGAGTGGAATCGGCCCATCGACACGCCGATAGGGGAAGGGATGTCCTCACCCGAAACGCGCCCCGAGGCGGCCGACTGGGACGACCTGGTCGATCGACTTCTGCCGGAGACTCGCCCGCGCGAGCGTCTGCGCGCGACCCCACCGCTTCCGCCCGATCCGCGCACGCCGACGCAGCGGCAGCGCGCCTGGGTCGCCGCCCGCGCGCCGTTCGCAGCGACGCTCGTCTTCTCGATGCTGCTCGCGCTGCTCCTGGGATGGGTGGCCACCGCGCCATCGCCGGCCGTGTCGCCGGACTCGATCCAATACCTGAGCGCTGCTCAAAATTTGGCCAGCGGTCGCGGCGCGGTCACGACGATCACGAGCCTCGAGCTTCCGCAGAACAGCGTGCCCTTCACGACCTGGCCGCCGCTCTTCCCGCTCTTGCTCTCCTGGGGAGTCGAGGAGGGCCGCGCGCCGATCGCCTGGGCGCGGACGCTGCAGCTTCTCATCCTCGTTCTCTCCTTCTTGCCGCTCGCGATCCTCTCTTGGTGGGTGGCGGGGCCCCGCTGGGCTTGGCTCGTCCTCGCGATCGCGGCTTGCTCGCGCCCCTGGCTGCAACTCAGCTCGTTCGTCTGGTCGGAGTCGCTCTTCCTGGGACTCACTCTGGTCGCGCTGGTCTGTCTCGTCCGCGGTGTGGCCGCGCCGCGCACCGAACGGGAAGCGCGCTCCACGCTGGCGTGGCTCTTCGCCGCGGGACTGTTCGTCTCGCTGGCCACACTCACGCGCTATCTCGGCATCGCCTGGATCGCCGTCGGCGTCGCCGTCATCGTCGCGCGCTGTGACGACGTTCGCCCCCGCCGCGCCGTCGCCTGGCTGGCCGCCTTCATCCTGCCCGCGTCGCTTCCGATCCTGGCCTGGTGCGCGCGCAACGCCTACCTGACCGGCGCGCCGTTCGGCGAAGAACGCTCGGGACCCCAGCCCTCGCTGCCGCAAGTGCTGCTCGATACGCTGCGCACCCTCACGCACGATCTCGTCCTGCCGCCATTCCTCCCCGAAGGCGCCCTGCTGCTCGGATTCCATGTGGCGGGCATCGTGGCGGTCGGCTTCCTCGCGCTGTGTCTCGTGCACCGCTTCGGCCCGCAGATGATGGAATCCGGCCCTCCGCAGCGCATGGTGGCCGGCACCGCCCTCGCGCTCACCGCGATCGTCTATCTCTTGGCGGTGGTCGGCTCGAGTTTTCGATTCGCCGTCGACCCGATCAACACGCGACTCCTCGCGCCGCTCTATCCCGCCGTCTGGATTCTGGCCGTGATGTGCCTGCGCGGCATCTGGTCAACGTCAGGACCGAAGCTGCGCGCGGGCGTCGCTCTCTCCGCTGGATTCCTCATCGCGATGAGCGCCGCGGCCGGCGTGCGCTACGCCACCGCGCCGCGTGAGACGCGTGACCTGACCCAGCCGTATTGGCGGACGGTGCTCTGGAGCCAACCGTCGGAGACCGATCGCTCGGAGTTGGAGACGTTGCGGGGCCTGCCAGAAGACGCGCTCGTCGTCTCGAACGTCTGGGAGCGCGTGGCGCTGAACACCGGACTCGCCGTGAAACCGCTGCCGGGAGACGAAGCGAGAGACTGGCCGGGGAGCCTCTTGCAGCACGAGAACGCGTATGTGTTGGTCGATCTCGAGGCGCGGCCTGAACGGAAAGGCGCCTCGGATCTCGAAGCGATCGGACAGCTCCCGCCCGGCATCGTGCCGGTGGCGCAGTGGAAGAATGCGAGGTTGTATAAGGTGCGATCGGATGGTTTTCACCGCGGGGCCGCCCCGCGGTGAAAACCATCCGATTCGCTCTGAGCTGCATCACCCTCCTCCTCGCCCTTGGAGCCAAGACCGACGTCTCCGCCCAAACTTCCACGTCAGAACTGATCTCAGCCGCCCGCGCGGCGGCCGCGCGGGATGATCACCCCTCCGCCATCACCGCCTACCGCGAAGCGATCGCCGGCCAGCCTTCATTGCGCGATTCGCTCGGCCACGCCCTGGCGTCGCAGCTCACTTGGGCCGGCCGGTACGACGAAGCGATCGAGGAGTTCGAGTGGCTCCTCGCACGCGATCCGCACCGCGCGGACGCGCGGCGGGCACTTGCCCTCGCTCAATCCTGGAGCGGACGCACCGAGGCCGCGCTCGCGAGCTACCGCACGATCCTCCAGCAGCAACCGACCGAGGTCGAAGCGAGGCTCGGCGAAGCGCGCATGCTCGCCTGGCTCGGCCGCACGACCGACGCCGTGCACCACTACGAAGCGATCCTGCGCGATCACCCGAACCGCCCCGACGCCAGCCTCGGACTCGCGATGGTCCACAACTGGCGCGGAGATCATGAGCGAGCCGCGCGCCTCTTCGGTCCGTTCGCCACGGCCGAGCCGCCACGCGTCGACGCGATGGAGGGATTGGCCTGGGCGCGTCAGTGGGGCGGCCGCTCCGACGCCGCGATCGCCTCGCTCGACGACCTGGCGGCCCGCGAACTCGAGACGCAGGCGTCCCGAGAGCTTCGCTCGGTCATCGAGAACGACTGGAGCCCACGCGCCAACGGCGCCGTCGATTGGTCGCGCGACAGCGACGAGTTCGAAGCACGCGGCTATCGCGTCGGTGTCGACTGGCCCGTCCGCTACCGCGCACGCCTGCACGCCGCAATCTTGCGCAACGAGTTCCGCAAAGACGGCAGCGACGACGTGAACGACGCCTGGTTCCTCGCCGGCGTCGTCTCGCGCGTGCTTCCGCAATTGCAGGCGTCGGCCGCGATCGAAGTCGCCGTCGATCCGCCCAAGGGACAAGAGGACGGCGACCTCGCCGGCGATGTCGGCCTCGCCTGTTTCATGCACGATCGCCTGCGGCTCGACTTAGGCCTCGCGCGCCAAGCGCTCTTCACCTACGAAGCGTTCCCCGATCGCGTGAAACTCGACTTGGCCACACTCGGTGTGGCCTGGCGGCCACAGCACCAGACGACGCTCCTCGTAAACGTCGACCACGGGAAGTACCTCGACGTCCCGCATGCGCCGCCGCCGTTTCCGGAACGACAATCAGGCGGACCCGACATCGACCGAACTAACATCCGCGCCCGCGTCCGCTACGCCGCATTCCCCCGTCGTCCGAAGCTCGCCGTCGAGCTGGGCACGCAAGTCCTCGACTGCAGCCTCGACCAAGACGACGGCCTCTGGACCCCCGACTACTTCCGCAGCTACTTCGCCCGCGCCGAAGCCGAGATCCAACCCGACCGCCCGGTCACTGGACTGCTGTGGCTCGAAGGCGGCTGGGGCAAGGAGTACCCGCGTCCGTACGACCCGTTCATCGCCTACGGCGCCGGCCTCATCGCACGCCCCGGCCCTCTCCGCATCGATCTCCGCGCCGGGTATTCCGACTCCAATGCCGAGATCGAGCGCGGATATCGCAGGAAGTTCGCGTCGGTGGGCGCGACCTGGAAGTTCTGAGCAGGTGAGCGCAGAGTCTCTCCGTTCACCGATACGGCGGTGACGGAGCGCGCAATCCACACTTCGGACAAGGATGCGGCTGCCAGTTCGGCAGGTCGGTAGATGAGCACCACGATCCACCTCGGTTAGCGAGGGCGTGCAGGCCGCCAGGGCCGCTCAGCGAATTGGCCTCAGCACTAGCCGCCCGTACGCGATGAACGCCATAAGGAGGCCCAGCACGCCGCTCATGATGATGGGCGGGACCTCGCGGTACCTGACGTGCACCCAGACGAAGACGAGGCTCTCGATCGCCAGGACCGCCGCGGCCGCCACCGTGAGCGTCGGCCGCCAGTGGAAGACGCCCGGTGCGATCAGCCCGACCACGCAGACCAGTTCGATGATGCCGAGGATCATCCAGACTTCCCGCGGCAGGGCGCCGAACGACTGCACCCCATCGCTCACCTTGTCGAACATGAAGACCTTCATCACGCCCGACGCTCCGTACAAGAGCGCGGTGAGTCCCTGCAGGACCCACAACAGGATGTTCATCACGAGCCTCCCCGATGGCTACGTTCTCGGTTCATATCGCATCGCCACTGCCCCCGAGCCGAAATCCAGCCGGTCCACGAGCTTCAAGTCGACATGCTTCGAGAGCCCGGCGAACAACGTCGGCCCATGGCCCGCGAGCCGTGGGTGCACCACGAACTCGTACTCGTCGATCAATCCCAGCTCGGCCAGCGCCAGCGGGAGTTTCACGCCTCCCGCGAACAGTCCTTTCCCCGACTCCCGCTTGAGCTGCTGAACGGCCGTCGTAGAGGACGACGCCGGCGACGAACCTCGCACCAGCGGCGTCCCTGAGCTTGCGCAGACCTTTGAAGTCTTCGTCTCTGACCGTTGCCCCCGCCTTCACCTCCACGCCCGCGACTGCGGCCGCCCCTTGCTCCAACACGATGTCGACCTCGAAGCCGTCACGGTCCCGGAAGTGAGAGAACTGGATCGGTAGCGTTCGCCAGCTCGCCTGGCGTCGGAGTTCCTGGAGCACGAAGGTCTCGAGCAACGGACCGAGCGCGCTTCGATCACTCCGAAGGGACTTCGCGTCGAACTCGAGCAGGGCGCACGCGAGACCGGTGTCGGTCATGTGGAGCTTGGGCCGCTTCACGAGCCTGCTCAGACGGTTCGTATGCCATGGTGGTAGGCGTTCCAGAAGGAACACGCGCTCGAGCGCAGTGACATAGGCCTGGATCGTCGGTCGGGAGAACTCGAAGGGCGCCGCCAGTTCGACCATGTTGGTCAGCTGCGCCGTCCCTGCAGCCGCGGCCGCCAAGAGCTTCCACGAGCTCTTCTCCGAGACGTTCGTGGATGCCCGTCCGAAAGCGACCACGGAACAAACTATCCAGGAACCGAGGGCGCCGCTGTTCCCACTCGGAGTGAGCGAACGGGTGCAGGCGAAGGAGGCCCATGCGGCCAGCGAGCGAGTCCGAGAGCTTCGGCAGCAGGAGAACGTTGGCCGAACCGGTCAGGATGAAACGACCCGCTCGTCGATCCTGATCGATGGCGATCTTGAGCGAACTGAAGAGATGAGGAACATGCTGGACCTCATCGAGAATCGTCTTCGTCGGCAGCCCGGCTACAAAACCAACCGGGTCGTTCTCCGCAATCCTCCGGACGTTGTCGTCGTCGAACGAAACGTAGCGGTAGCCCCGCGGCTCCCCCACCATCCGGGCCAGCGTGGTCTTGCCGCACTGCCGCGGACCATGGATGAGCACCGCCGGCGTGTCCGCGATCGCCTCACGCAGGCGCGGAACGAGATACCGAGGAACTGGCTTGGCGCTGGGCATGGGCGCTGGGCATGGGCGCTGCAGAAGCTAAGCCTCCGCAGCGACTGAATGCGAGAGTTGGAGGCGGCTGAATGCAAGAATCTCGGTCGGCTGGATGCAAGACCAGTCGGCCGCGAGGTCGTCCAGGACGGCGACACTCAACCTTCCTCCCGAGACCGGCTGCACCCGCACCCCTGGCGTCTCTGCACGCGGGACGTTGTCGCGATCGAGGACGAGCAGCCGGCGCACGAGCGGGATCTCGTCGAGGAACCAGTGGACCATCTCGCGTCCGCGGAGCGCCGGGTGCAAGCGGTAGAACTCCTCCAGCGGGAAGCCGAGTTGCTCCACCTCGATGTCGGCCAGCCGATCGTCGTCGAAGCCGATGCAGATTGCGCGCTCGGGCGGCAAGGTGGAGCGACGCTCGTCGAGCAGCTGGTGCAGATACGTCGTCTTCCCCGCCCGCCGCATCCCGATCTCAGAGTGCGCCCTTCCCGGCACGGCTGGCAGCCGAACGTCACGCCATGCCAGCAGATCGTGGAGTACGAGGAACTCATCGCGACGACGAATGACGGGTCGAAGAGCAGCTCGAGCGGGGTCGCAGCGCGTGCCATAGGTCCCAGTCCTGCTGGAGTCCCAGCCAGAAGTCGGCGTGCTCATTGTCGTTTCGTGATGTCGGGCGCGGCCATGGTACGCCATGGCGCTGAAGACCCCCGCCGCCCCTAGAATCCCCCGTGCCGCACATCCTCCATGTGATCTCGACGCTCGAACGGGCGGGCGCGCAGCGTCAGGTGGTGACGTTGCTGCGGGCGATCGGGGCGGAGCATCGCATGTCCTTGGCCTACCTGTGGGGCGACGCGCCGTTCGCTCGTGAACTCCCCGAATCGGTTCGGCTGGTCGATCTCTCGAGGCACGGTCGCTTCGATCCGATCTCTCCGCTGCGGCTCGCGCGTTGGGTCAGGCGCGAGCAAGTCGACCTGGTGCATACGCATCTGGTGCATGCGGGGCTGGTCGGGAAGCTCGCAGCGCGGTGGGCTCACCGACCGGTCGTGACGACGCGGCACTACGCGCGCGAGGCGAAGGAAACCAGTTGGCCGTATCGGCTGGAGGACCGGTGGACGCGCGATGCGGCGGCGGTCATCGCCGTGTCCGGCGCGGTTCGCGAGCATCTGGTGACCCGGGGAGCGTGTGCGCGAGAGCGGGTGCATCTCGTCCCCAATGCGGTCGATGGTCGGTTCTTCGAGGCGGCGAGGCTGAGTGGCAAGACCGGTTACGCGGGCGAGCGAGTCGTCGGTGCGGTCGGGCGCCTGCACGAGCAGAAGGGGTTCGATCTCTTGTTGGAAGCGTGGGCGTCGATCTCGGCGGGGACTCGCGCAGGTTGGAAGCTGGAGATCGTCGGCGAGGGGGACCAGCGAAGGGCGTTGGCGGCGCGGATCGTGGAGCTTGGGCTATCGGGTGAGGCGCGGTTGATCGGGGCGATCGTCCCCGAACAGATGCCGGAAACCTACCTGCGTTGGGGCATCGTCGTGCAGCCGTCGCGGTGGGAGGCGTTCGGATTGGCGGCGGCGGAGGCGATGGTGATGGGGCGATGCGTCGTCGCGACGAGCGTGGAGGGATTGCGCGAGTTGATCGTCGACGGGGTGAGCGGGCTGCTCGTCCCGGCCGAGGATCGGGAGGCGTTGGCGGCCCGGCTCGCACGAGCGATCGGAGATCCTGACTTGCGCGATCGCCTCGGACAGGGCGCTCGCGTCGCGACAGAGAGATTCCGTCCCGAAGCGAACGCGGCGGCGACCTTGGCGGTCTACAAGGGCGTGCTGGAAGGCCGGTCGGCAGGCACTTCGGGCAGAACGGCGGGCCCGGTCGCGCGCGGCTGACGCGTCCGCCACCAGATCGTTCCCTCGATGATCCCCAGAACGATGACCAGGACCGCGGCCCAGAGGAAGGCGTAGAGGCCGACGGCCGGGCGGATCGTGGCGAGCGGGACCAGTCCGAACAGCTTGGTCGGGGCGTGCCGGATCATGGAGAACGCAGCCAGGGCGACCGCCACCATCAGGAAGCCGCTGGCGATGTGGACCATCGCCGCGAGGTCGCGGCGGCGGCCGCGGGTGGCGGCGGCGACGCTGGCGCCGACCATGGCGGCGAGGGTGACGGCGACCAGCACCGCGGCGCCGGGGCTGCGAGAGATTCCCCAGACGAGCAGGGCGCGGCCGCGCGCCCAGGGTTGCGTGAGCGACCAGGTCGCGAGCAGGAACGCCGGGACCAGGCCGATGAGCGGGAGCCAGGAGAAGGCCGGTCGGGCCCGCTCGTGCGCGCGCCGCAGGGCCTCGCGAAATCTCTCCGGACTCACATCAGATCTGTTCAGTTTCCCAACCAGGGGCCGATTTCCTCTGTGGTAGGCTGCCGCTTCTCCGCAGCCGAAACACCGCTCGCGAGCAACACCACGAGGCTCTGAATCGCATGCCGCCCGACCTTTTGAATAGCATCTCGCGGCCGATCGAGGGCCCCGGGTTCGAGTCCGGCCTGACCTACAAGAAGGCCGACCTCCACTTGCACTCGAGCTACTCCTACGACGTTCTGAATCTGCCTCAGCTCTCGCCGCGCGCCCTCTACGACAAGGCCGTGCGCGAAGGGATGGGCTTCTTCACGCTGACCGACCACGACACGATGCGCGGGATCCTCGCGCTCGAGCAAGAGCTGCGCGAAGAGTTCGGCGATCAGCCGCCGATCCCGACGATCCGGGGGATCGAGATCAAGGTCAAGGACCGGACGGTCGGCCACACCGTCCATGTGAACGTGCTCGGTCTCGATGCCGCGCAGTGGCTCGACCTGGCGCGGAGACGAAAGAGTCTGGATGCGTTCCTCGAGTTCTGCCGGGAGCACCGGCTCTACCACGCCTACAACCATCCCTTCTGGTTCGAAAAGGGAGAGCGAGGATCGCTGGAGAAGGTGACCGAGTTGATCGCGCGGTTCCCGATCATCGAGCTGAACGCCGGGCGCATCCCCCAGTTGAACCACCGAACGGCGACGTTGGCGCGACGCTTCGGCAAGCAGATCGTCGCCACCTCCGATTCGCACACCGGGCAAGTCGGCAAGGGACACTCGCTCGCCCCGGGCGCGACGCCGGAGGAGTTCCTCGACAATCTCCTCCGCGGCGTTTCGATCGCCGCACCGCAGAACGCGACCTTCTCCGAGTTCATGGAGGAGGTCCGTCACACGATCGAACTCGTCTTCGGCGATCAGGACGCGTTCCGCATGAAGCCGACCTTCCTGCGGACGAACCCGGTGGCGCGCGCCATCGCCAGCGCGGCGGTCGGCAACGACCTGTTCATGCGGCCAGGGCGGATCAAACGGAGCGTCTGCCGAACGCTGCAAGTCATCGCCCACGGCCCCGCCTATGCCTTCATCCACCAGCAGAAGCTGATGCACGCGCGCCTGGGCGGGTTCGAGACGATGGAGCTGGTCGCGCTCTAGAGTTCGATGCGCAAGAGCACTTGCGCATCCGACCGCGCGCGATGTCTTCTCTCGCGGTGCGTTTTCTCGCCGGGCATAACCTGATCGAACGACTGGAGCAGACGCGTGCGGAGCGCGGCGCCGCCGTTGCGGCCGCCCGACTCGCGCTGCTGAAGCGGCTGGAAGGCGCGGTCGTTGCTGATCCCGCGGAGCTGTTGCGCTTCCACGACACGTTGTTGTTCCTGCGGGCGTATCCGGACGATGCGGGGGTGCTTCGGGCGGTCGAGAGGGCGCTGCAGGAGTTCTCGCGACGGGTGGCCGGGGCGACGAGTGGCGAGGGCGGCGCCGCGGGGGCCGCGGCGCTACGCGACTCCGGTCTGGCCGGCACGCGCAACATCTACACCTATTCGTGGGCGATGGTGCGGCTGCTCGTGCGCCAGCATCCTGGGGATCTCGAGATCGCGTGGGAGGAGTGGGACGATTCCTCGGGCTTCTACGCGTTGCTCAGCGCGGTCTCGGTCTACGGTGAGACACCGGGGATCGACGACGAGCGGACGGACGGCGCCGCCTGGCTGGATCGGGCGCGCGCGGGTCGCAAGCTGACCGATCTCGAACTGTTGCTGGAGATCCTGGAGACTTCGCCCCATGCGCCCGAGGCGCGCGAGGCGCTCTATGACTCGCTGAAGATGCCGGTCGAGTGGCGGCTGCGAGGGGCGGGGGCGACGAGGGCGACGGGGGCGGTAACGGTGACAACCGGGGCGACGACTTCGTCGTACTTCCGACCGCGCCGGACGCACTTTCATCCTGAGGCGTGGAGTCGCGCAGCGCCGGAGTTAGCGACGCACGCGGCGACTCCGCTTCCCAGTGTCGAACGCCTCTCTCCGCGCGACGCCGAGGCGGCCATCGCGCTCGTCACGGCGGCCATGTCGGTGCGCAATCGCGAGATCTATCCGTTGGCCCATCCGGAGACGCGAGACGTCACGCGCGTGACGCTCGACCGCGGGCTGGAAATCTTGGTTTACGGCATCGCGCCGAGGCGTCGCCTGCTGATCGAGACCGCGCACGGACACCTCGTCCTGAAGAACGGCGTGCCGGTCGGGTACGCCGTCTCCAGCGTGCTCGGCTCGGCCTGCGAAGTGGCGCTCAATGTCTACGAGACGTTTCGGCAGGGTGAGAGCGCGCTCTGGGTGGCCGAGTTGTTGCGCGTCTTCCATCAACTCTTCGGGCCGGAGTTCTTCTTCGTCCCGCGACGGCAGTTCGGCTTCGACAACGAAGAGAGCATCGCCACCGGCGCCTACTGGTTCTACGACAAGCTCGGCTTCCGTTCGATCGATCCGGGATTGCGGCGTTTGGCCGATCGCGAGCGCGAGAAGATCCGCGCGACGCGCGGGTATCGCAGCTCGGCGGTGACGTTGCGCCGGCTGGCAACCGAGGACTTGGGCTTCGCGCTGCGCGCCGGATTCGACGCGACGTCGATTGTCCCCGTCGCTTCGATCTCGCTCGCTGTAACCGATTGGATCGCGCGGCGGTACAGCGGCGATCGCGCGCGCGCGCAGGCGGCGGCGGAGCGGCTTGTGGTGCGTTGGTTCGGACTCGAGGCTGATGGCGCGTCGGGAGGTGGCTCGCGCGGTATCTCGCCCGAGGTCCAACTCTGGCTCACTCGTTGGGCGCCGCTCATTGCGCTGATTCCCGATCGCGTGAAATGGAGCCGCGACGAGCGCGCGGCGCTGTTGAGCATCGTGCGCGCCAAGGCCGCTTCGTCCGAGAGCGTCGCCATCGGAAAGATGCGACGGCATCGACGTTGGATGCTGTATCTGAAAGGCGCTGCACAGAAACCGAACGCGTTTTGAAACGTGTTGATCGACCAACACCGGCGCCGTTCCGGTCCTTGTCCGTGGACGAGGGGATCGAGGGAAGATGAAGTCCGCGAGTTCGACACTTCGACGGGCCCCTTCCGTCGCTTTCCACAGACGCTCAAACCACTAGCGCACGAGACGGGGCTCTTCATCGAAGAACTAGAGCCCGACGACCTTCAAGCAGCGGACACTACTTCTTTCGGCTACGGCGTCCATGCAAACGAGATGTGGGAGAAGGACTCGTCCACCTCCGGCTCCAAGTTCTCGAAGTGCCAGCGCAGTTCCTGTCCGGAGCGTGACGTTGGCGTTGGGTCCACGTAGAGCAGCGAGTCCGGGTGAATGCCTTGCAGGGTCACCACGATCTCCCCGCAATCGTGAAGCATTGACGCACGGTCATGATTCCTCCCGCATACATCACGTTACCCCCCGATCGTCGCCAAGAACTCCCGTGCGGAGATCGCGCCGGGATTCCACGAGAGCGCCGATCGCGCGGCCCATCTCGCCTCATCCAGCGCGCCGTCTCGCCGGGCGAGTTCGGCCAGCTCCATCCAGATGCGATCGTCGACGGGATAGAGCCGGAGCGCGGCGCGCAGTTCGCGACGGGCGCCCTCGAGATCACCCGCCGCCGCCAACTCTCGTGTGAGCGCGCGGTGGATGTCGAAGATCGTGGCGCGCTTCTGCACGAGCGCGGTGAGGTACTCGGGCTCGCGTGGACTCGGCGTCGCGAGGCGGGCGGCGCCGATCGAGTCTCCCGCGGCGGCGAGCAGGGACCGCGCGTCATCGAGTGTCGGCGGGAATCGATACGGAGCCGGCGGCGCATCGATCCCTTCACGTTTGTACGGCCAACGACCATGGAGCTGCGCCAAGCGCGCGTCGGCGAAGGCGAGGTCGATCCGCGTCAGGTCGGAGCCGCGCCACCACCGCGCGAGATCGTCGCGGGTGGGCGCGCTCGCGTGCGGCTCATCCACGATCGCCGAGGCGACGGTCGCCGCGATCCTCGCGTTGCCGGCGAAGTTGGGATGGAGGTGCTCGGTGAAAGATTCGCGGCCAAGTGTTCGCTCGGCATCCGACGCCGAGCGAAAGACGGAGTCCAGCTCCACGAACCGAACCGAAGCACTCGCCGTCGTCGTGGTACCCGTCGCCTGCGCCGCCGACTTCGTCGCCGCCTCCCGCAGCACTTCGTTCATCCCATCCGGCGCGCGAAACGGCACGGTGTCCAGATTCCGCGCGGCGCGGTAGTCCCCGCTAGTGAAGGCGACCGCCGCGCTCTGCGCGGGGTCGCTCGAGGACCCGAAGGGATACAGATCCTTTTCGTTCGAGACGAGCTCGCAAAGAAGCACGGGGACACCCGCACGGTCGGCGGCCCGCAGGATGCTCTCGAGGTGCTTCTCGAATCGTTGCTCCGCGCGGAGTCTCGCCGGGTCCCCCGGCGAGACTACTGATCTCTCCGCCAACCTCTCCATCAACGTCCCCGGCTTCTTCTCCGTGTTCTTGTCGTCACTCCCGGCTGCGCTCGTCCCCGCCACGGCCGACTCCAACACGCGGTACATCCGCAGACGACGCAGCGCGCCCAAGACATCCGTGAGCGGCGAACTCCCGATCACGCCACCGACGCCGTAGAACTCGTTGTGGCCGAGGTAGATGACGAAGAGATCGGGCTTTGCCTGCAGGTAGTCGGGCATCAACTCGGCCACGACTTGGCTGGAGATCCCGGTTAGTCCGCAGTTGACGACCTCCCAACGCGTCGCGCCGGCGCCCGCACGCTCCCCGAGGATCTGCTCCAAGAGCGCGGGGAATCCGCCGTGGACCGGAAACGGGAATCCTGCGGTGGTCGACTCGCCGAGGCAGAGCACGCGTTTCAGGCCGGGCGGTTTCTGCAACGCGAAGACTTGCGAATTGGGCGCGGGGATGATCGCGCCGAGTGATTTGGGGAAGAAGCGTTCGCCGATGCGCGGGTTGCTGCGGAGGAAGATGCGGTCGCCGGAGCGTTCCTCGAGGAAGTAGCGCGGGGGGGCGGCGATGGGGGTGAGGCGGAGGACGAGTTCGACGGACGCGAGGAACAACCAGGGGATGAGCCAGAGGGTCAGGCGTGTGAAGCGTGGCAGGCTAGACGGAACACTCGCGCGCCGGGCGCGCGAGCGTGTCACTGATGCACTCCCGCGGCCTCGCTTCCGTTGCGGTCGGCCCACTCGCCGTATGTGCCCATGAACAAGAGCGGCGGTTCCGCTGGGAGCGCTGGAACGGCGGAGGCGTCGCTCGGTCGCAGCTCCAACACTCGATTGCTCAGTCCACGCAGGAACATCCGGTCGTGGCTGACGAAGAGCATCGTCCCTTCGAAGTCATGGAGCGACTCGACCAGCATCTCCTTCGTCTCCAGATCCAGATGGTTCGTCGGCTCGTCGAGGATCAAGAAGTTCGGCGGATAGAGGAGCATGCGCGCCAAGACCAGCCGCGATTTCTCGCCGCCCGAGAGCACGCGGATCGGCTTGTCCACGTCGGAACCGGAGAACTGGAACGAGCCGAGCGCGTTGCGCAGGACGCCCTGGTTCTCCAACGGGAAGTCGCGCTGCATCTGTTCGAACACCGTCAGTTCGGGATCCAGCAAATCGAGCGACTGTTGCGCGAAGTATCCGACCTGCAACGAGGCGCCTAGGCGCACCTGTCCCGCATCGGGCGCGATGGCGCCGGCGACGAGGCGCAGGAGCGTCGTCTTGCCCGCGCCGTTGCGGCCCATCACGCACCATCGCTCTTTGCGGCGCACCACGAAGTCGAAGTCGTCGTAGATCACCCGTTCGCCGTACGCCTTGCACAGGCCGCGCACCTCGACCACGTCGTCTCCCGATCGCGGCGGTTGCCGGAAGCGGAACTCGACCACCTTGCGCTGCTTCGGCAGCTCGATCTTCTCGATCTTGTCGAGCTTCTTGACGCGGCTCTGCACCTGGGCCGCCTTGGCCGCGTGCGCGGCGAACCGCTCGATGAATCGCCGCTCCTTGGCCAGCATCGCCTGCTGTCGCGCGTAGGCCGCCTCGCGATTGGCGGCCGTGAGCGCCCGTTCGCGCACGTAGAACTCGTAGTCGCCCGAGTAGTTGGTGAACTCACCGCCGTCGATCTCGAGGATCCGATCGATCACGCGGTTCATGAAGTCGCGATCGTGGCAGGTCATGAGGACCGTGCCCTGATACTCGCGGATGAACTTCTCCAGCCACAGGATCGACTCGAGGTCGAGATGGTTGGTCGGCTCGTCCAACAAGAGCACATCGGGCCGACCCAAGAGGATGCGCGCCAGCCCGACGCGCATCTTCCATCCGCCGGAAAGCGCGCCGACATCGCCGTCGACCTGTTCGTCTTCGAAGCCCAGCGCGTGCAGCACCTCGCGCGCCCGCGCTTCGAGGTCGTAGCCGCCGCCCTGCTGGTAGGTCTCCTGCACATGTCCGTACCGCTCGAGCAGCGACTCCATCTCGTCGATCCGCGCGGGGTCGGCGAGCGCATGCTCGAGGTCGGCCAACTCGTGGTGCAGCTCGCCGACGGGGCCGCTTCCCGCGATCGCCTCGTCCAGCACCGAGCGCCCCGACATCTCGCCGATGTCCTGCCGGTAGTAGCCGATCGAGATGCGCCGCGGGACGATGCAGTCCCCTTCGTCGGGCGACTCCTCGCCGACGATCATGCGAAAGACGGTCGTCTTGCCGGCGCCGTTGGGGCCGACCAGGCCGACGCGTTCGCCCGCGTTCAACTGGAAGCAGGCGTCAACGAAGATCACCTGCTTGCCGTACTGCTTGGAGACGTTGTCAAAGACGATCATGGGTTCGGCAAGGTAGCAGAAGGGGCGAGCGAGTCGCTCGCAAGCCATTCGGCCAGCGTCTCGCCCGCCACGCGATGCCCGACCCGATTGAAGTGGGTGTCGTTGACCAGGTAGAGGCGTTCCGGCCGAGCTCGCAGGACCGGAAGCAGGTCGAGCGTCGGGACCCCCTGCGCCGCGGCCCAGGCCTTCAATCGCCGCTGCGGCGCGTCCCAGTCGAAGGCGGGGTCGCGGTCGTTGTCGGAGTCGTCGCGGTCGTTGTCGCCGCGACCGAGCGCTGCGAGCACGCGCTGCCGCACGTCCCGATCGATCTGCAGTTCGGACGGAATCAGGACCAGACGCCACGGCGTGTCCGCTTCTCGGCAGAGATCGTCGAACGTCTGGAGACACGCCTCCACTCGACGCCACGCACGCGCGGTCCGCGCGTCCGGCGTGCGCGCGAAAACCGGAAGCTGACCCCGGGTGGTGAGGAGATAGCTCGCCGCCAGCTCCATGGTATGGGCCGACGAAGCGGCCGATTCGGTCGACCTCGCGCTCCCTCCCGCCTTCGGCACGTCACCTTCCTCTCTCGAACCGCCGCCGCCTCGACCGACGAGCAGCGCTGCGGCGCGTTCACCGCCGCGAGCCAAGAATGCTTTCTCCAGGACCAGGAACATCTCCGACCGCCTGAGCAGCGCGCGGGCCGGGCTGGCGGAGCCCTGGTAGTACAGCTCGCCGCGCAGCACGCGTCCGCGCACGGCGATCGACGTGATGTCGTTCCCCACGTAGAGGCAGAGGACTAAGCCGTCGGCGTCGACTCTCGGAAGCAGCGAACGAAGCACACCGACATAGTGCTCCGGGGAGAACCCGCCCAGGCCCGCGCGGAGGAGGTCGATTCGGGCCACGGTCCCCGCCATCGCCGAATCGAGTCGCGCCTCCGCCACTTCGGGAAAGTTCTCTCCGCGCGGCGCCGTTCCGAAGACGAACGAATCGCCGATCGTCAGCACCCGGTAGGTATGCGGCAGCTTCTGCGCGGTCCATTCCCGGTCACGGAATCCGAAGGTGTTGACCGAGTCGGAGGGATCTCGACCGTCTTCCCAGAACGGTCCGGGCCGGAGCTTGTAGTCGAAGTCCGGATCGGCCGCGTACGGTGCGTCGGCCGGCGGAGGCGTCGCGCGCAGGCAGATGCGCGTGACTCCCTCGGCAGCGAGTAGGCCGAAAAGTGTCGCGGCCACTGCGACGCCGAGACGCGACCAGCGTGACGAGTAGCCCGCGCGGCTAGTTGCACCATTTTTCACAAGGAACGACGCGTTTACTCCCCGCAGAGCAACGAGCGCAGCTTTCGACGGAGCGCGACCGCACCGCGTTCACTATTGGCCAACAGTGTCAGACGAGCACCGGTTCGTGGAAACAACGCTGAGTAGAACTCGACTCCCGGATCGCCGCCGATCATGAAGACGGCGACGGTCTCTTCGCCTTGGAGAGTCAACCAGAAGCCGCGTCCGTAGTGCGTTCCGTGGTCGGTCTCTCCCGTCGCGGTCAACGGCTGCTGCATCTCTCGCTGCATCGCATCGCTCACCAATCGACCCGCGGAGAGCGCTACCCAGAAGAGATCGAGATCGCCCGCGGAGACGAAGACTCCGCCATCCGACCCGCCGACGATGGGGACCGCGAAGAAGTTGGTGCGCCACCCGCGAGCGCTCTCGTCCGGATCCTCGATGTACCCCAGCGCCACTTTGTCCGGCAGTCGGTCGGTCTCGAAGTATCCGCTCGCCTTCATGCCAACCGGAGCGAAGACGTTCTGTACAACGTACTCGTCGAACCTCATGCCGCTCGCCTGCTCGACGATCAAACCGAGGACGATGTACCCCGCGTTGTTGTACGAGAACTGATCACCCGGCGCGTCCTTCATCGGCGCCTCGCGAAACAGCGGCAGGAAGTCGTGCAGTCGTTTGATCGAATACATCGGACGGTCGCGCCACAGCTCCTCGTAGTCCGACATGACCTCTTCATCGAAGTAGTCGGGCATTCCCGACGTATGTTGCAGTAGTTGCCGCACGGTCACGTCGGTCGACGCCTTCGGAAAGTCGACATCGAGGCAGTCCCTCAGTCGCGTGTCGAGGGTCAACGCGCCCCGCTCGACGAGCTGGCAGACGGCGACGGCGGTGAACGTCTTGGCGCCGGAGGCGATCGCGAACCGTGATTCGGCCGTGATCGGGATCCCGCGCGCGCGGTCCTCGTGCCCGAACGCGCACACGATCGGCTCGTCCGAGCCCACCCGGGCGGACACCACCCCTGAATACCCGACCTCACGCGCCGTCTCTTCGATCACCGCGGCCAATTCGTGCGAACTCATCTCTGGATCTCCCTCGGTCTCGGCGCAAAGCAGTGCGGGGAATTCGAGCCCGCGCGCATGGTTCTGGCCGTCGATGCCATGGAGCCCACCGACCCTGGCCGCTCACGCCGACCAACGGGTCCTCGGCTCGATCGCGATTTCACTCCTCATCGGATGTTCGTCGCATCCCCAAGTCCCCGTGAGTCCCACTCCCGCCGAACGCTCCGCTCCGTCACAGGACGCACTCGTCTGGCAGCCGATCGCCGCGGGCGAACGGGCGCGACTTCACCTCCGAGACGGGACTCATTGGGACGTGCGATTGCTGAGCGGTGATGACTCCGTCTTGGTGGTCGAACGCAGCGCGCCCGGCGCGTTCCGCTCCGAGTCGCTGGACACGATCCCGCGCCTGGCAATCATCCGAGTCGAGCACCAACTCGGCGTCGCTGGCAACCCGTCCAAGTTTCCGATCGGACTCGCCTTCGGATTCTTGATCGGCATTGCGGTCTGCCTCACGACCGTGCACACGACCAACTTCCATTTCTGACGAGTCCCGACTCCCTGTCTACTCCGGCCGCACCAACTCCCGATGCTCGCGCCGCAGCACGGACGGCAACTCCTCGTCGGCATGCTCCGCCGCCAGCGCATGGATGTCCGGCAGCGCGTGCGCGCCACCGTTCGCCGCGTCTTTCGCCGCGTCTTTCGCCGGCGCCAACCCCGCCTCGGCCCGCAGCTTCTCGTGCACGTCGGTCGAGATGCGCATCGAGCAGAAGCGCGGCCCGCACATCGAGCAGAACTCGGCCGTCTTGAAGTGATCGTGCGGCAGCGTCTCGTCGTGCTTGGCGCGCGCGGTCTCCGGATCGAGTGAGAGCGCGAACTGCGTTTGCCAGTCGAACGAATAGCGCGCCCGCGAGAGCGCGTCGTCCCGGTCCCTCACTCCCGGCCGATGCCGCGCCATGTCGGCCGCGTGCGCCGAGATCTTGTAGGCGATGATTCCGTCGCGAACATCTTGCAGATCCGGGAGCCCGAGATGCTCGGCCGGCGTCACGTAACAGAGCAGCGCTGCGCCGTACCATCCCGCCATCGCCGCGCCGATCGCGCTCGTGATGTGGTCGTAGCCCGGCGCGATGTCGGTCACGAGCGGACCGAGCACGTAGAACGGCGCCTCGGAACACTCGATCTGCTGCTTCTCGACGTTCATCTGGATCTGGTCCATCGGAACGTGACCGGGACCCTCGACCATGACCTGGACATCGTGTTCCCACGCGCGCCGCGTGAGCTCACCCAAGACCTTCAACTCCGCGAACTGCGCCTCATCCGACGCGTCCGCCGTGCAGCCCGGCCGCAGCCCATCGCCGAGCGAGAACGAGACGTCGTACTTCTTGAAGATCTCGCAGATCTGGTCGTAATGCGTGTAGAGCGGGTTCTGCTTGTGGTGGTGCATCATCCACTGCGCAATGAGCGACCCGCCGCGCGAGACGATCCCCGTGATGCGATTGACCGTCAGCGGCAAGAACTCCAACAACACGCCCGCGTGGATCGTCATGTAGTCGACCCCTTGCTGCGCCTGCTCCTCGATCACCTGGAGGAGCAGCTCCGGCGTCAGGTCCTCTGGACGCTTCACCCGCTCGACTGCCTCGTAGATCGGCACCGTCCCGAGCGGAACCGGCGAGTGGCGCAGGATCGTGTTGCGGATCTCCGGGATCCGCTTGCCGGTCGAGAGATCCATCACCGTGTCGGCGCCCAGCTTCACGCAGAGCCGGATCTTCTCCAGCTCCTCGTCGATCCCCGAGGTGACCGCCGAGTTGCCGATGTTCGCGTTGATCTTGCACCGCGTGTTGATGCCGATTCCGGTCGGCTCCAACTCCGGATGGTTGATGTTCGCGGGGATGATCATCCGCCCGCGCGCCACCTCGGACTGGACGTACTCCGGCGCGAGCGACTCGCGCTTCGCCACGGACAACATCTCTTCGGTGATGATGCCCTTGCGGGCGTAGTGCATCTGCGTGACGTTCGGCTGACCACGACGGGCCGCCACCCATGCTTCGCGCATCGATTCTCTCCCACTTCCCTACGTTGGAATTACCCAAGTCAGGTTCGAAGGGTTAAGTCACGCGTCGACTGGGTCGACGCGTTCCTTATCTCAGCCCGTAAGGCTCCCCCGTGAGCACGCAGTTGGACGAGAGAAGCTCGCCCCACCGCGAACACCGCGTTGTCTCCCGCGGACGCCGTGGATAGGAACGTGTTCCGCCACCCGCCGTCAAGGAAAAGCCTCTTCCAACATGAAGTGAGCCTGAAGGATGGGTCTGTTTCCAACATGAGATGAGCCTGGAGGCCCCGGGGAGCCCGTTCATGATTTGGAGATGCAGATCATCATGGACGACTCGCAGATGTCGACGTTGGAGCAGGTTAGGGACTTTCTCGCCGGCACGGGCTCGGTGGGGATCGAGATTTCCTCGAAGAAGGAGCGCTACGACTGGGCTC
>Ga0163150_10001377_pt1 | contig 41300 bp, 38 predicted proteins | sample OliLakLV19P2IB_FD_148628 | JGI IMG/M metagenome (GOLD analysis project Ga0163150, IMG submission 148628) | Freshwater microbial mat bacterial communities from Lake Vanda, McMurdo Dry Valleys, Antarctica - Oligotrophic Lake LV.19.P2.IB | ecosystem: Environmental > Aquatic > Freshwater > Lake >... | reverse complement strand
CCTCTATACGGACTTCGCCAGCGGGCCGACACCCGCGCCAGTGGCACCGATGCTGTCCACCGTCCAGTTGCGGCCCGAGGTAACGCCGAAGCCGCCGCGGATAGCGGATTTGCCGTTCCCGAAGACGTCCAGCGCGAAACCGAAGCGGGGCGCGATCTGGATCGGCGGCACCTTGAAGAAGTGGCTGTCGTACTGGCGGATACCACTGAACGGAACTCCGCCGGAGGGGTACGAAGCCGTATCAAACGTGCCCTGCCGGACGAACGGGAACAGCGCTCCGGTCCTCGGATTCACCGCGCGCCGCTGGCCGTCCACCAGCGTCGGGTACAGTAGTTGACCCGCCTTCGTCGGATCATAGTCCTTCTCGTTGAACATCCCGAGAGTCCCGCCGCTCGAGTAAAGATCGCCCATCCGGTGGAAGCGGACGCCGGCGTCGATGGTCAGCCTTCGCGTCGCCTTCCAGGTATCCTGCACGAACCACTCATACTGCTGATACCGGGCCCGGTTAAGCTGCTTCTTGTTGTCGTCGCCGTAGGCGAAGATGCTGCCCATCAAGGCGTTGGAGTAAGGGTACCCGGTGTCCAGCGCCGCCGCGCGATCCGAGCCGAAGAAGTAGGATCCGGCGATGTTGTAGGTGGAGAAGACGCTGACGTTGCGCGCCATCGTTTCAATGTAGATGCCCGCCTTGACGGTGTGCGCCCCCTTGTTCCAGGTGATCTTGTTGGTGATCGTCTGGACATTGTCGCTGCCCGTGAAGGGCCAGCGCGAATCGTGGCCGAACGCCGGCGTTCCGCTGATCCCCTGGCCTGCCGACTGGGGCGAGAAGCCTGACGGGAAGCCGAAGTTGACCTGGGGAAGAAGGTTCAGCGAGTTGCTGCCGGAGAAGATGCGCGGCAGGTTAACGGCCTGTCCGTTGACTCCCTTCAGAGGCAGCAGATTGTCCTGGTACGTCCTGGTGCCACCGACCCCGGTTGAGGACGGATTATCCAGCGGGTTCACGCTCTGGAGGCCGCGGTTGGTGCCCCAGGTGGCTTCGTTCACCAGGTTGGGGTTGATGGTGTAGATCATCGTCGCCACCGCGCCGATCGCCTTCACGTTGTAGGAGTGGGGGAACTGCCCCCACGCGCCACCGGCCGGTCCCACGGTGCCGGCGTAGCCGTCCACCGCCTGATAGTCCTGAATGAACCGCACGTAGGTGTTGATCTTCTGCGAGACATTGTAGTCAAAGCGCACGATGGTGTCGCGATTGGGCCGCAACTGCGGCAGAATGGCCCGGTAGTTGAATCGGCGCAGGCCGGTGGGATCAAGCGCGAGTCCCTGCGCATCGGGCTGCGGGAAAAGGTTCAGCATCGCCTGGCCGGCCGGGCTGAAGCGGCTGGCCGGAATACGGTTGCCCGGAAACGGCGTCTGGTTGGCGGCGGGATCGAAGATGGGAACCTGAACGTTCTGTGTGGTCACGGTCTGGGAAAAATCACCCTGGCGTTCCAGCAGGGATGGCATGGTGAACGTGTTGTCGATGCGGTTACTGTTCAGCAGGTAGTCGGCCGAGACGAAGAAGAACAGTTTGTTCCGGTTTCGGTTAAACGGGGTGCCGGGGATCAGTACCGGGCCGCCCAAAGTACCGCCCGGGTTCTGGAAGCGGTAACGCTGACGGGCGATGCCGAGCTTGTTGTTGAAGAATTCGTTGGCATTGAACGATTCATGGCGCCAGTAGTAGAACGCGGTGCCGTGAAACTGTGGGGTGCCGTTCTTGATGGTGAAGGTCAACTGGCCACCGGTACGTCCGCCATATTCGGCGGTGTAATTGGAAACCAGCAGCTTTACTTCGCCAATCGCGTCAATACTGGGTGACAGGTAGCCGGGGTTGAGGTTGCCCGAGTCCTGGCTGGCGACGCCGTCCAGGTTGAGCACCACCTGTCCCGTTCGCCCGCCATTCACCGCCGGGATACCGCCTCCGCCCCAGCCTCGGTTGTCGCTGCTCGCCAGCGTCTGGACCCCAGGCAGGGTCATGATCAGCGACAGCGGGTTGCGCCCCCGTGTTGGTGTGTCTTCAATCTGCCGCAGACCGATGGAGATGGCACGGTCTGAACTGTCCGTGGCCACCCGCGGCGTCTCGGACGAGACTTCCACGGTGGTGGTGATGTCGCCAACGGAGAGCTGGATCTCATGCATATCCACCCGCTCCTGGGTGCCAACGGGAATCGCTTTCTGCTGGTATGTCTTGAATCCCGGCGCGGTGACGGTGAGGGAATAGTTTCCCGGGAAAAGATTGGTGAAAATAAAGGAGCCGTTCGCTCCGGTGGTGTACAGTCTTTCCGCCCCGGAGACATCGGTTGTGAGTTTCACCGTCGCGCTCGCCAGCGCGCCTCCGGAAGAATCGGCGACGTTGCCGGACATCTGTCCGGTGACGCCCTGGGAATACGCGGCTGGCAGCATTGCCAGCAGGGCGAAGAAGCCCGCCGCGGCGATTGATTTCCTGAGCATTATTTGAACCCCCAAAGCTATCTGGTTGAGCGTACGAATCGTCAGGGGCATCTGCTGCCGCACCTGGTTATTCGCAATTAAACAAGATGTAAAGGGGTAAGTCAACCCAGGAAATGCCGTTCATATTTGTTTTAGCGAGGATATTATTCGGCTGGAAGGATGGGAGGCCGGGCGGGGAGAGAAGGAGGCGCCGGCGATGATCACGCGCATGGACAAAGAGGTCGGACGCGTGGTCGATCAGTTGAAATCGATGAACGCGCTGGATAATACCGTGATTATTTTCCTGTCGGACAACGGTGCGAGTTGGGAGCAGACGATTCGCGCCGACGGGCATGATTAGGCGGCACCGCTGGGCTCGGCGGGGAGCCCACCCATTACAATGCGGTCGCTGGGTGCTACTGCGCCCGTGCGCTGTCGGCGAATGCCACGTCCTGGGCCGTGGTGAAGGGGAGCAAGCAAACTTAAACAATAACGGAGCATTATCAGGGCTATCGATGCCTGCTTTTCCAGATGCGCGTTATTAAAGTAAGGCTGTTACTCGAAGGTCAGCGATGCGGTGTTGCCGGCGCCGCCCTCGGCCTCCACAACGAGCGGCACCGCTCCGGTACCTGCCAGCGCGTGTGGGAGTCGGATATTGATTTGGTCGAGGCCTGCGAACGAGCCCTGCGGACCCGCGCACGAAGGCGTGAGCCGCTGGTCTCCGATGCGCACGGCGGTGGAGCGCGAGCCGCGCAGGCCGGCCGTGTAGATCAGGAGGTGCAGCTCTTCGTCCCCGGCTGTGAATCGGATGGGCCGGGGCACAACGGCGCCCTCGGGATCGACCTGGCAGACCTCCTCCGCGACGGCAGGCAGGCCGGGTCGGACGCGAACCACCTGTGCGGCCAGCATGGATCGGACATAGTCGGTATATGGCTGGCCGCTTAGCTTTTCAATTCAATCACGCGTCCCGGTAATATATATCCGAAAGTGGAATATGCGAATCGCTGGCCGGGTGCGTAATTCACTGGTTGTGCCAGCATATACCGGATCACGGTATCGCGTGGAGGCGGAATATTGCTGCGAGTATCGCTGGCGATTTTCAGGATCATGTCGCCGCCGACGGAATCGCTCATTTTGTCGCGATCCCAGCCTCCGACATGCTTGCAGCGGGTGTCGGACGGTGACGCTCTGCAGGGCGGGAGTCGCCCCACCGGCCGTTGCTGACGCTGGCCCAGCGAAACAAAGACGTGGGCTGCACGGCGATTCCCGCCTCGACGTCGCCCATCCCGAACCCGCGCGCATAAACCAGCCGCCCGTTTTTCACGACGGCGAGTGACCCGCCTTTTACGCTGTACGTTGTCAACGCCGGGCGCATGATTTCGTCAAGTGCTGCGAATTCCGTCAAGAAGTTGCCAGTGTCGCCGAAACAACTAACGGCGCTCAGTACAAAAAAGCAACTAATGGATTGATATTGTTGCGGTTTGCCGGTGCGCACAGAGTGCCCATATTCATGCTGACGCCCGTATTTCCTGGGTGCAAAGTGAGTCAGTTCACCCAGTTCGACGTGCAAGTGTATGACTTTGAGTTGGCAAAGCAATTGCTTAAGCGTTTCCGGTGAGCCGCCGTGGCATTGTCCTGAGCGCCCTGTTGCTGGCGTCTGCAGGCACCGCAGCTTCTGCTGACGTACTAAAAATTAATACCGTAAACTACGCGGGGGTCGAAGCGTCGCTGCTGAGAATTGCTGAGCAGGCGGCAACGCAGATTCTGAGTCAGGCAGGCGTCGGGGTCCAGTGGTGCGAAGCTTCCACCGGCAGGTTCCGCTCGCGCTGTCCGGCCGATGCGCTCCGTCTGGTAATTCTGCCCCGGCACATGCGCGAGCGGCTCAAGCTTGCGCGCAACGAGGCTCTCGGCATGGCGCTCATGACCATGGACGGGCTCACCGGCGACACGGCGTATATCTTCATGGACCGCATTGAGAACCTGGTGTTCGAGGATACCGCTGGCCGTCGGAGCATACTCGCCAGACTGCTGGGACACGTGATGGTGCACGAAGTGGGTCATTTGCTGCTGGGTGCGGGAAACCACCGGCTGCGCTCGATCATGACGCCGATTTGGGGACCGGCTGAGGTGCAGGGCGCGCTGCAGGGCGGCCTGCTGTTTGGCCCTGAGCACGTCGAACGGATCTCCGAGTTTCTTTGCGAGCGTTCCGCGGACGGAGGCAGCTAAATACTGGGACCCTTCCGTCAACCCTGCAACCATGCAGGCGGTGGAACGGATCCCGGATACTCGACCGCATCAGCGAAGGTTTCAGGGCCATCTCGGCTCCCAGTCACCCGAATATTCCCATGCTTCACGACGTCGGGGCGTTCGCACTTACTGGCAACTGGCGCGATCCCGGCAAGCACCTGCTGTTCGTTTGATCTGTCTGGTTACCGGATCACCGGCGAGGGCGGCATGAGCGCAGTCCGAGTTTTCTCCAGTGATGCGGACAACATCGCCGGGCTCTCCGGCGGGAGCACGTTCTGGCGTCACTGAATCACCCGAACATCGCCGCGATCCACGGTCTCGAAGACAACGCGAATCGTGATGGAACTGGTGGGAGGCGCGGAACTATTTTGGCACTCGCTTAGATCTGTCTCCCGATGAAAAGGACGCGGTGGCCATGTTCCAACCTCCGGAGCGGCACGCCGGCACGAGCATTCGCGTCGTCCTCAACGCGATAGCGAGGCAAATCAGTGCGACAATCAACTCTCATGAAAGTCGCTACCGCCGTTCTCCTCGCCGGGCTGTGTACCCTTCCGGCGCTCGCCCAGTCCAGTGTCAAGGACGCCATCGCAAGCCACTGGAAAGTGTCCGGCGAATTCACCATCGCAGTCGCTGACAAAATGCCGGCTGACGGCTACACCTTCCGCCCCACGCCCGAGGAGATGAGCTTCGGCCAACTCATGGCCCACATCGCCAACGCAGACGTCAACGCCTGTGCCAATGCCAGCGGCCTCACCAAACCCGAGCCCCCGGCAGGAATCGCCGCCTGGCTGAAATCTCAGCAGAAGTCCGAAGTCTCCCGCGAGGACGCAATCACATTCCTGAAGGACACCTTCGCGTTCTGCGACAAAGCCATCGCCGCCGCCACCTGGGAGAAGCTCGACAATATCCAGGGCCCCCCGGCCCGCAAGCTCACCGGCTACGAATGGCTGTGGAGCTACTTCACGCACACTGCCCACCATCGCGGTCAGGCCGAGGTCTACCTCCGGGTCAAGGGAATCAAGCCGCCCGACTACAAATTCTGATCCGCGCAAAAGCGGTCTGCGCGTCGACACTCGCGAGCAGCAGCCTCGCATGGCCGCGGAACCGCAGAACCTGCCGACGACAGGGACGGCGAGCTCTGGAACCCAGCCCTGCCCGCCACAGGTCAGCGACATCGCCCCCCGAATGCGCACCTATTATTGGTGGACAGAAGATCACTGGTATTTGGAGGCGCTGTGCTGCCGTGAGCGCTTTGCAGTGCTGGTGTACCGCGGCGTTTTCGACGCGAAGACCACGTCCGCCGCGGCCTTGCGCATGGAACAGATGTTCGGCCGTAACGGCTGGCCCGCGCAGTGGCGTGACGGTGTGTACGACTTTCACCACTACCATTCGACCGCGCATGAGGTGCTCGGATTTGCGCGCGGCTGGGGACGCGTGATGCGAGGGTGTGATGTACTTCCGGACGCTGGAGTCACTCATCGCGGCGGGTTAGAGGGAAGGCGCCGCGGAAATTCCGGCAGGATAAGGAGTATACTCGTCACCGCAGGTTGACCACATGCCTCGGGTTACGATCCTTGCTATCGTTTGCTCGCTGGCTGGCGTCTCTGCTCAGACTCCTGTCACTCCTGGCCGTCCAGTCCAGTTCACTCTCCCCGCTGTCCAGAGTTCGACGCTCTTCCACGGCGACTACAGCCACCGGCTAACTGTGCCTGCGCAGACGACCCGCGTGGTCATCGAGATCGACAGCAGCCGCAAGGACGTGGACGTGGATCTCTTCGTGCGCTACGGCACTGACGTCGACCTGGAGAGCCAGGTGGTGGCGGACTTCCGCTCAGTGGGCGACACCGCGAAGGAGCGCATCGTGATCGATACGCCCAAAGCGGGGGAATACTACATCGCCTATGGGGTCTTCACCATGGGCGTGGAAGTACCCCTGACGCTGACCGTCACGCAGGAAGGTGGAGGCGGTTCCGATGGCGTCGCGCTGCTGACCTCCGATATTCCCGACACATGCCTGCTCAGCGGTGTCCGGGATTTCACGCTGGAGCGGGCGGCCAGGGTGAAGCAGGTGTACGCGATGTACAAGTGGGATACGGGCGAGTCGCGGGTGGATTACAAGGTGCTGCAGGGTTCGGCTGTGCTGCTGTCGGCCTCGCTGACGCGCGGCGGCACTTGCCTTACCGACGGGTCGCCGTGGTGTGGGGCCGAAGGCACGGTGGATGTCACGCTGGCGGCCGGGCCGTACCGGATGCAACTGGCGAATCCGCGGGCGTGCGCACCATCGGTCGGCGGTCCGGCGACTATCGCGTTGTACGGGCAGTATTTGCCCGGGCCAACGTGGCAGGTGTTGTCGGAGACCATGGTCGGGCCAGGTGGGGGAACCGTGCAGGGCGAAGTCAGCATCCAGGTTCCCGCCGGAGCCCTGACGGCGGGCTCCAGGGTGAAGCTCTCCGCGCTGGATTCACCGGAACCTCCGTCGCCGCAGAGGATTTCGAAGATCTTCAAGGTGGAAGGCATCGGGGTGAACCAGACGCAGTCGATTGAGGTATCCGTGCCGCTGACGGGTGCCCCGAATGGTCCGGTGACCGTGTTGTGGTCGGCGGAACTGCCCGCGGGTCTGACGCCGACTCGGGGCATCAAACTGCTGCCGGCGCGGGTGGAGAACGGCCGCAAAAGCACGGGAGAAGCATCTGATGGTGGATCCCGGCTCGGTCAGCAGCATCCTGATGGCGATGGGCGGCTTCGGTGAGGTGCGTTCGCCCGCTAACCGCTTTACCGTGCATTTCCCGGTGAGCGGCGATGCGGCGATGGAGCTCGCCGAGGAGACGGGCATTTTCCTGGATCGCGTGGAGGCAAAGCTGATCGCCATGGGCGTGAATACCGCACGGCGCACCAGCCGCATTGATGTGGACCGATCAGAAACTGCACGTTCACGCTTTCGTCTGCGTACTGGCATACCACGCAGGAAGGTGGAGGCGGTTCCGATGGCGTCGCGCTGCTGACCTCCGATATTCCCGGTCTTCGAGGACCCGGCGACGAAGAAAACGACGGATTCAGGCCCCATCGGGTGGGCCGATTACTCCAGGACGACCAGTCATCAGCACGAGTACCGGCTCACGGCGTCGATCTGCCTGGAGAATCTGCCACCTGACGACACGGTGAAGTACCGGATGTACCTGGCCAGGGTGCCGGGCCCGGGGGCGGCCGGCAACGTTTGCGGTGCGCAGATCAGGAAGGATTATCTGAGCGGTGACAAGGTGACGAGTTCGCTGGTGCTGAAGAGTCTGACGTGGCCAGCGGGTTCAAAACTGAACGTGGAGATCCAGTAGGCTCATCCGCGGAGGCGGGCGGCGGCGCCGGATAAGCTCAAGGACGGGCAGGACCACCACGAGGATGGCGGCCTGTCCGATCTCCACGCCGATGTTTGAAGGACGCCAGCGACCAGCCGAGGGCTTGCCGGGCGAGGCCGTCCTCGGCCAGTGCTCTCGCGGAACCGAAGCTTCGTCTCGCTGCAACTCCTCGATTGCCGTCAGGAATCATCTGCGTTAAACAGGAGTTCTCTCGATCATTTGCCCGCCCAGCAGATCTCCGCTGTTTGGGAGATCGAATGGACCGAGGCCGCGCTTTCCGACATGGCGGGTGTCGATGAGGGCATCGCCCTCCGCGTCGGCGACTAACTAACGCGTCCGCTTCCACAACTACGGCCAGACCGTGCGCGTCCTGCGCGTTCGCAACCGCCGAAAGGCTTACCGCTGAAAGCGCAACGCGAATCTGGCGCCGTCGGTATCCGCGCTCGTTTACGCTGGAGCGGCCGCGGTCGAGGGTCTGGGGACGCCTCACAACGTGATGCTGAAGGGCTACCAGGAAGAGACTCTGGTTTACGCCGTGAATTTGGGGGCGGTCACCGATCTGATCAGCCGCCTCCGCGCCGCCGGCGTCTCCCTGGGTTCGCCTGATCGCGCCGGCGTTGCACGCCAGGATCCCTGAAAGCGCGGCTACTACTACTCGTCCCGCAACGCTTCCACAGGCTGAAGCGCGGTGGCACGCCTTGCCGGGACCAGCGATGCCAGCAGCACCGTAATGCCGATCAGCACGCTGACGGCCCCGAATACGCTGAGGTCGAACGGGCTGATGACGGCGGGGTTGCCGGGGTGGGTGACGGGCTCGCGGCCGCAGCCGGGAGTTTGCCGGGCGTTTGAGGAGGCTGCCGGGACGTGGCCGGAGATTCGTGGCAACCGTGGTCTGGTGGAGCAGATCTGGAATGAGAACGAGGGTCTGGCGAATCTGTTCATCTGGCATGTGCTTCTGAGCGACGTTCCGGTTGAGAGATGGTGGGGGTGAAAGCACAGAGCCTCGCTTTGCGCGTTGTACACTATCGGGATACTGGTTAAACAGACGTTGGGGTGGAGCCGTCTTTGCTGCGAAGAGACCTGATTCTGGGTTCGGTGCCCGCGCTTTCGCTGGCCGCCGGGTCGCGCTCCTGGGACGCGGGGAAGGTGCTCCACATCCTGCCCACGGTCAGCGATCGGCGCATCCTGGTGAAGGCGTCGTTCTCGTCTCCGTTAGCATCCGCGCCCCTGCTGCGAGTCGGCAAGCGGCGCCAAAAAGGCGAGCAGACGGACCGTCAGCGATCCTTCTGGCGCTTCGACGCCGACGGTCTGGAACCGGGACGTCCGTACGAACTCCAGTTGGTGGACGCGCGGGGCAAAGACCTGTGCGCTCCATGGACCCTGAAGACCTTCCCTGCCCCGGAGGAACGCCCGGCGCGCTTCCGCCTGCTGATTTACACCTGCGCGGGCGGCGATGAGCGGATCATCAGCGCCAACGGCAAGTCCAATTTTCTCAGCGTCGCGCAGAGGGGCCGTTTGCTGGATCGGGCACTCACTTTCGCGCCCGACGCCGTTATCGCTAACGGCGACCACATCTACTGGGACCTTCGCCAGGGCTCGTTTCCGGCCAAATACGCACGGGACGTCGTCGCGGCCACCGGCAAGTTCCGGCGCGACCTACCCATCCTGGGCACAGCCAACGAGGACGTCCTGCGAGCCGTGGGTGACCAGCAGATCCGCCGGGTGTACGGAAACCGTTTTCGCGGCGTACCGGTCTTCTTCCTCCAGGACGATCACGACTATTTTGAAAACGACGACGCGGACGAGCAAATGGTCACGTATCCGCCGGACCATTTCATGCTCCAGTTAGGCCGCGCCACCCGCCGTCTCTACTACCCGGAATTCCTGCCCGACGCCCAACGCCCTCCTGGTCTGGCCGGGGCGTCCGCTCCGGATTCTCCGGCGGGAACAGGCGAGTGTTTCGGGACGCTGCGTTTCGGCCGCCTCGCGGAATTGCTGCTATACGATTGCCGCCGCTACCTGACGCTGGCCGGACCAAACGCCGTGGTGGTCCCCGCCGACACGGAAAAATGGATTACCTCGCGCCTGGCCGACACCCGGATGGACCACGTGGTGCAGGTTCCGTCGCAACCTCCTGGCTGGAGTTGCGGCAAGTGGGGCGACTGGTATCCGGACGTGCGGGACGGCGACAAGCTCACCGTGGCCAAAGCCAAACCTTACTGGCAGCAGGGCTGGCTCTCTCAGCATGATCGTTTAATGAAGGCCGCGTCCGACGTGCGGACCCACATTCCGCTGTTCATTAGCGGGGATATGCACTCCATCGCCGAGGCCCATATCCAGCGCAGCGGTCGCCTTAATTTCCAGAACAATCCCGTTGTGGCCATGCTCCCCGGATCGGTGGGGACGGGCGAGAACTGGCCCTCCGCCAACCGGGGCATGCGCGCCTTACCGCCGCATCACCTGGAAATGATCGAAAAGCAGGCCTGCCTCGAAGAGGACGGCTTCCTGATTGTCGATTTCACGCCCGCCAAAATCAACGCCCAATTTTTCCGATGGTCCCGCTCCATGCCTGACGAGGCCATCGATCAGTTGCAACCATATCGCGAAAGCGAAATACAACGACTCGCCTGAAACGCGAGCAAAGGCACACTCCATTGACCAGTACTCGATTGCCGATTTCGGTCCTGGCCCTCCCTGTTCGCGAGTGCTCAAAGTAACCGTTCCAATCTCTCCGGACGCATCGTCGATCCGTCGGACGCGCCCATCGATGGCGCGCAACTCACCGTCACCAATACGGGAACGAACCAGCGGCGCGCGGTCAAGTCCTCGCCCACCGGGGAGTACACCGTTCCCCAGTTGGAACCAGGCTCCTACTCGCTGTCGGTGGAGCATCCGGGATTCCGCCGCGAGCTGGTCAGCAACCTGATCCTCGAAACCGGCCAGAGCGCGCGTATCGACGTCACGCTGAAGGTCGGCGCTGTCACTGACTCAGTGGAAGTGCAGGCCTCGGCACCCTTGCTGAATGCCGCGTTACTGAACAGGCTCCTCGACCATTAAGGAGGGAATGGCCCGTTCGGACCACAGCGGCAAGAGGCCCGCAAGGAAGTTGCTTCCAAAAAGCTGATTTCTGGCCTACAGGAGAAGTACTGGCGAAAAGGCAGGGAAGGAAATAGTTCGCTGTCCGGTCGAAGCGATCTGTCAGTATCGACCTAAGAAGTGCGAGCCGTGCATTGAGCATAGACGATGGCCTCCTGCCGGAGTGTACTTCCAAACTCAGGCACAAGCCGCCAAAGAAAAAGGAAACCGGCCAATCTTCCACTTCTGTGTCGCGCACCCGATTGCTTCAGGAATAGCCCCCCACCTTTGCGGTCCGGTTGCCTTGCGATAGAGTGAAGGCGAGTTTCCCGAGGAGGTATCCGACGTTGACTGGATTACGGTTGTGCACATTGCTGGCCCTCGTGGCCTGTCTGCCACTCGCATTCGCTCAGGATCCGAGAGGGCGCATTCTGGGTCGCGTCGTCGACACTTCCGGAGCTCTCGTCCCCGGCATCTCCATCACGGTGACCAACGTCGAAACCGGCGTCGTCAATACGGTCGTATCCAACCAGTCCGGTAACTACCTGGCGCCCTTCCTGAACCCCGGAACGTACCGCGTCACCTCCGAAAACGCCGGCTTCAAGCGCTTTGAACGCAGCGCGGTCGATGTCCGCGTGGGCGACGCCATCAATATCGAGGTTGTCCTGGAGCCCGGAGCCATCACCGAGTCCATCACGGTTAACACAGAAACCCCTCTGCTGGAAACTACCGAGTCGGGCGTTGGTCAGGTTGTCGACCGCAAGCGCCTGCTGGACCTTCCCCTCGCGGGCGGCAATCCGTATTACCTCCTGCAGCTCACCCCCGGCATCATCTCCACCAACGCCTCCTCGCACGGCTGGTTTCCCCACGCCCTCGATTCCATCTCCGGAATCGCCGCCGCGGGAACCCGCGCGCGTTCCTCCCAGTTCGCGATGGACGGTAACCCCGTCATGACCCAGAACGGCCAGGTATCGTACTCGCCTCCCCCGGAAATGGTGCAGGAAATGAAGGTGCAGACCGCACCTTTCGACGCCTCACTTGGCGGGTTCTCGGGAGCCAATATCAATATCGTCACCCGCTCGGGCACCAACCAGTTCAAGGGCGATTTCTGGTTCTCTCACTACAGCCGTCCACTCACCACGCGGAATTTCTTCGTCAATCGCTTCATCTTCGACCCCACCACCGGACCGATTACCGAGGCGAAGAAGAAATCCCAGTGGCCGCCCGTTTTGACCAACCGTTACCGGGCGACGATCGCTGGACCGGTGATCCGCAACCGGACCTTCTTCGTCTACGGTTTCGACATGCTGGACCGCAAGCGCCCCGTTACCGGCACCAACAGCGTGCCGACCGAGGCGCAGCGCCGGGGCGATTTCAGCGAACTGCTGAAGCTTGGCTCGCGCTATCAGATCTACGACCCCAACACCACGGTCGAAGCCCCCGGTGGCCGGTTCTCCCGGCAGCCGTTCCCCGGCAATATCCTGCCGTCCAGCCGCATTGATCCCGTGGCCGCGAAGATAGCCGCGCTCTACCCCACTCCAAACGACTTCACTAATCCCGAAGCCCGGAATAACTTCATCCAGCCCATCGGCACTCGCGTCGATTACTTCTCGCATTCTTTTCGGGCGGATCACACGTTTACCGATAAACACCGGATTTACGGTTCGCTCGCCTACTCCAATCTCGACGAGCCGGGCAATCAGCGCTTTGCGCCCGCCACCAGCGTAGGCCAGATTGAAGACCGCATGCACCGCGGGATCACCGTCGACGATGTCTACGTTCTTACGCCCAACACCATTCTGAACGTGCGCTATGGCCTCACGCGCTACATGAACACCGTCAGTCCACTCAGCCTGGGCACGGATCTCGGTGCGCTGGGATTCGACAGTTCACTGGTCAACGCGCTGGATAAATCGCTGCAGACGCTGCCGGCGATCCAGATCCAGGGCCTGCAGACGCTCAGCCAGGCTGGCGGATACACCTCGGCGACAAATTACCACACCATTAACGGGAACATCACTCAGAATCGCGGCAATCATTCCCTGCGCTTTGGCGGCGAACTCCGCATTTTCCAGGAAAATCGCACCACGCTCGGAAACTACGTCCCGCTGCTTGATTTCCAGGCCGCATACACCCGGGGACCTCTGGATAATTCCCCCACCGCCCCGATTGGCCAGGGCATGGCATCGTTCCTCCTCGGCATCCCCACCGGCGGAGGCCGCGACCTGAACGCCAGTTACGCCCAGCAATCCCGCTACATGGGGATCTTCCTCCACGACGACTGGAAGGTCTCGCCGTCTCTCACCCTCAACATCGGGCTCCGCTGGGAGGTGGAAACTCCCACAACGGAGCGCTACAACCGAACCATCCGCGGTTTCGACGGCCCCGTCACCAACCCGATCGAGGCACAGGCCCGTGCCAGGTACGCCACGGCCCCGATCCCGGAACTCCCGGCCTCTCAGTTCCGCACCCCTGGTGGCCTGCTGTTCTCCGGCGTCAACGGGGTCTCCAGAGGTCTCTGGAACGCCGACCGGAACAACTTCGCCCCCCGATTCGGTTTCGCCTGGAAGGTTCTGCCCAAAACTGTTGTCCGGGGCGGGTACGGTATCTTCTATGAGCTGATCGGAGCCACCGTGACCGACGTCAACCAGCAGGGCTTCAGCCAGCGAACCAACCTGATTCCGTCGATCGACAACGGGATGAGTTACGTCGCCTCGCTGAAGAATCCTTTCCCGGCAGGGTTCCTGCAGCCTGCCGGCGCCTCGGCGGGCCTGAAGACCTATCTGGGCCGGAGCCCCGCCTTCTTCGATCCCAGCCGGCCCAATGGCTACATGCAGCGCTGGAGCCTTGGCTTCCAGCACGAACTCCCCCTCCGCGTGCTGCTCGACGTCGGCTATGTCGGAAATCGCGGCACAAAACTGGGTATCGACCGGGACTTTTCCGTGCTCCCGCGCGAATGGTGGAGTACCTCGCCCTCCCGCGACCAGGCACGCATCGATTTCCTTACCGCCAACTTCAACAACCCCTTCTTCGGGCTGCCCGAGTTCGACGGCTCCGGCATCGCAGGCCGCACCATGACGCGAGCCCAGCTCCTCACCACCTACCCGCATTTCGGCTCCGTCTCCTCCACCCAGAGCCAGGGCTACTCCTGGTATCACTCCCTGCAGGCACGCATCGAAAAACGCTATTCCCGGGGATTCACCATCGGGATGTCCTATACCTGGTCGAAGTTCATGGAGGCCGTGGAGCTCCTCAACGATTTCGACGCATTTCCGACGGAGGTCATTTCACCTCAGGACCGGCCTCACCACGTCTCCGTCACCGGCATCTGGGAACTCCCCGTGGGTAAGGGCCGTGCGCTCCTCGCCTCCGCTCCCGCCTGGCAGGATGGCATCCTGGGGGGCTGGCAGGTTCAGGCCATCTATCAGTACCAGACTGGCGCGCCCATCGGCTTCGGCAATGTCATCTACAACGGCGCGAGCCTTGACGATCTCTTCATCCCATCCGGTCAACGCAGTGTGGAGCGCTGGTTCAACACCGCGGGTTTCGAACGCGATCCCGCTAAACAGCTCGCCTGGAACGTGCGCACGTTCCCGCTGCGCCTCAGCGGACTCCGTCAGGACGGTTTCAACCAGTGGGATATGTCGCTTTTCAAGAACTTCCGCATCACGGAGCGCTTCCGGGCCCAACTCCGCGCGGAGGCGCAAAACGCGCTGAATACAGCCATGTTCGGCGCTCCCAACACGGCGCCGGCCAACACCCTTTTTGGCCAGGTCACCGCCACCCAGTTCCCTGAGCAGCGCCGGATTTCTCTCGCGCTCAAGCTCAGCTTCTGAGATTGCGGCCCGCGCAGGCTCCACCGCTTTCCGCGTCGGTCTTCTTCGGCATCATCCCGGCGAAGGCTTCGGTGCCAACCGGATCGACCGGCAGACGCGTGCCACCAGGCGGCGCTACGCGACAACGCGGACGGGGGTGGGTATTGAAAATAAAGGAAATGGAGTTGGGCGTTTTGCGACGAATTGGCGTTTTCTGGAGCCCAGACAATCGGGCGTAATGAAGAAAAGCCTGTGAGCCGCTCCGTTCAGTTCGGTGATACCCCGGTAAATGAGTCCGCTCTGGTCTGGCGGAGCTCTGCCGCCGGTATTACGTCCGGGAACTCTCGGTTTTCGGATCAGCCGCCCGGGGTGAAATGCGCCCGGACAGCGACATCGACTTGCTGGTCGAGTTCCTGCCGGAGGCCGAGGTGGATCTGTTCGACCACGCCGGATTGATGCTGGATCTAACCCAGCTTTTGGGACGGAAGGTCGATCTGGTCTCGAAGAACGGGCTGAAGCCACTGATCCGGGCTTCCGTCCTTGAAGCGGCACGGCTGATGTATGCGGCGTGATGAGCTGTATCTGAATGACATCATCGAGTCCGCGAACCCCATTGCCGCGTTCATCGACGGGGTCGATTTTGCTGCGTTTCAGGAATCAGAGATGATGCGAAGCGCAGTCGTTCAGAAGCTGGCCATTATTGGCGAGGCAGCGGCACGGCTGTCCGAGGTGGTGTGGCGCGCCGCAAGAAATCGCTGCCCTGTGCTCAGCGCTCAGGTCGCTGTGATCGTCGCACAAGAATACGGTGGCCCCGGAGCGCAGAGCAATCCGCAGGCCCATTGCCGGGCCTTATGACCTCAACATCCTGACGCAGGATGAGTTCCATCGCTTCAGCTGGAATCTGAACCAGGCGCTGTTGCTGCGCGGCAATCGCGACTTTGCCATCGAGACGCAAGCGGTTCGCCGAGGAAGTACACCTGCTGCATGAGTTGCCGCAACGGCTGTTGGATGCGATGAAGCGCGAGATGGTGCGTGTGGATTCCGGCAGCCTGATCGCGGTGGACAGCAAATGCCGCGCGATCGAGCGCATGCAGGAGCGGCCCTTCAACGCGTCGGATCCTGTGCGCTGAGCCGGAGGGCCGCTGGTTAAGCTCTGGCCAAAGCCGCAGGTTAAAAGCGGAACTTCAAAGCCAGCTGAATCTGCCGCCCCTCGAACGCCGCCGTCGAGCGCCCGAAGTTCACATTCGACCATCGCTGCGTCGCCGCACTGAACGTTCCCAGGCTGTTGCCGGGTGCGCGCAGATTCACGCGATTGGTCAGATTGAAGAACTCGCCACGGAACTCCAGCGCGCTGCCTTCGGGGCGGAACCATGGCATGCGGAACACCTTCATGAGGGAGGCGTCGACCGTGCCAAACGACGGTCCGCGGAACGGGTTGCGGCCCAGCATCGACACCGTGCCAGCAGGCGCCACCCGGAACAACTCGGTCCACCGGGCCGCATCGCCAAAGGCGCCGTCAGAGAAGTGCTTCGGCGACGATCCGGTCAATGGCGCCGACGAGCCAGCAAGGTTCGGACGGTCCGTGAACACGCCATCGAGATTCGAGTCCTCGCCCGTGATTACGGTGAAGGGGAAGCCCGACTGCACCGACATAATACCGCCCAGCTGCCAGCCTCCAATCACCGGATTGCGTCGCAGGAACGGGATCTCCCACAGCACGCTCCCCGCGATTCGATGCGTGACGTCGAACGCTGAGAGTCCTCGATCCAGCCGCAGATTCGCGACCTCCTGCGAACCCTGCAACTCTCCCGCGCCTCCACCGAAGGGCTCGGAGTCCGAGTCGATGGAGCGCGAGAACGTATAGGCCACCTGCGCTGTGTAGGTCCGCGAGAAGCGCTTCACCGCGTTTGCCGTGAAGGCGTGGTAGCTGGAACTCACCGCGTTCGAGCCCCAGATAATGGAACCGAAACTCTGATTCACGCGGTTCACGACGCCATCTGCGCGATCGCCGGAAAATCGGTTGATCTCATTGCGAAGCAACTGCTTGCGGCCTGCGTTGCCGATCCAGGCAACCTCGCCTCTCCAGTCGCCAGGGAGTCGCCGCTGAATATTGAACGACCACTGCATGTTGTACGGCGCGACGATCGTCGGGTCGACGGCCTGCAGCGCGGGTCGCAGCGCGGTGGAACCATTTTTGGCGTCGAGCGGTCTCGCGAACGACGGGTCGCCGACAAACGGAATACGCCACGCGGCCGACGGGTCCTGACCCGACAGGGCGGACAGCGTTACCGGCAGCGAATACGGCGTGTTGAATCGCGTATTGCCCGTGAAGTTCGACCACAGGCGGCTGTAGAAGATACCCGCGCCGCCGCGAATCGCCCAGTCGCCCTTGCCGGTGGGATCCCATGCGAAGCCGAGACGCGGAGCGAAGTTATTGTTGTCGCGGCCATACAGTGGATTGCGTTCCTCCACGCGGGCGTCGGCAAGATTGCCGTTGGCGATCGCAAGCGTCGACAACAGCTTGTTCTTCTCGGTCAACGAGCCGAAATTGTCATACCGTATCCCGAGATTTAAAGTGAGGCGGCGAGTGATTTTCCAGTCGTCCTGCAGAAACAGGCCGAATTCCTTCTGGCGGAAGTTCCGGTACGTACCGACAGGCCTTCCGGTCGTCGGACTCACGCGCGCGTTGATGCTGAGCACCTCGTCATCGGCAAAATCCATCAGGTCGAAGAACGTCACCGCGGGCTTGAGATTTGTTGGGAAATCGCTATTCTCGCCGAATGCGCGATACTCGCCGCCGATCTTAAATGTATTGCGACCGTTAATCCACGACAACCCGTCGTACAGGTGGTACGAATAGGTACGAATATCCAGCGGAAATACGATGCCGTCGGTCTGGCTGAACAACGCCGCGCTCCGTCCCGCCGTGCTCATGCTCACAGAAGGGATCTCAGGAAAGTTGCCATCGGTGTACTGCGGGTCCGAGTTGTACCCCAGCCTCAGATCGTTGATCAGCGACGGTGCGAACACGTGCGTCGTATTGAGGGCGATGTTCTGGTCCAGCTCCAGCGTAGTCGCCTGGAACGCTCGCACGCTGTTGCCCGCGGCCGACTGCCGGTCCTGGTCGTTCTGGCTGAACCGGAAGCTGATGTTATCGCGATCCTTGTTGAAGTTGTAGTCGGCGCGCACCGAGACCTGAGCGTCGTTGGTGTAGCCTCGCACCGGGATGAACACGTCGCCGAGATCGGGAATTCCGTCATTCGGACCTGCGCGCTGCACGCCGGGCGCGGGGCTGCCAATATCGCGGATATTGAACGTGGGGTTTGCCAGCGGCGGGAAGTCGCGGAGCATGCGGGCGGCCAGCGAGTTCGGCCGCGTACGCAGCACAAAGTCTCGGAACTCGGGAGTCTCCACTGTTGCCTGGCGCTGCTGCGGCTGGCGTAAGCGCAGCCCCTGGTACGACAGGAAATAGAACAGCCGGTTCTTGATTACCGGGCCGCCGAGCGTGGCGCCGAACTGATTGCGTTTGAACTCTGGCTGAGCGCCGGCGCGCGCTTCGAACGTATTCGAAGCATCCAGATTGTCGTTGCGCAGGAACCAGAACGCGGTGCCATGCAGAGCGTTGGTGCCGCCGCGGCTGATCACGCTGATCAGCGCGCCGCCGGACCGCCCGTACTCCGCCGACAAGTTGTTGGTGACGATGCGGAACTGTTCCACCGCATCCGGATTGAGCGTGATGGTGGTGCGCCCGCCCTGCCGGTCATTATTGTTCGACACCCCGTCGAGCAGGATTTGATTGTCGCGGAATCGCGACCCCGCGGCGCCGATACGCGCGTCCGTAGTCTCCGATTCCTGCAGCCCGGAGCCAGCCACGCGCACGACGCCAGGCTGTAGTTCGGCCAGTTGAAAGACGTTGCGGCCGTTCAGCGGGAGGTCGACAATGGCGCGCTGTTCCACCACGCCGGACACCTCACTGGTTTCAAGGTTCAACGCGTTTGCCGGCGCGGCCACCGTCACAGAATCGGACACCGAGCCACCTGCAGCTGCAGGTCGAACCGCAGCACCTGACCTACGTCGAGCACCACGCCCGTCCGCTTCTCCTGCCGGAAGCCCTGCGCCTCGACACTAACCTTAAAAGTCCCGGCCGCCAGACCTGCGATCCGAAACGTGCCGGCGCCGTCGGTCAGCGCAGTGAGACGGCGGTTTGTTCCTTCGCTGACTACTGTAACTTTGGCATTCGGGACGGCCGCACTGGACGGGTCGGTGACAGTGCCCGTGACTTCGGAGGTGATTCGCTGGCTGAATACAGGCATGCACAGCAGAAGAAGAACAGGCAGCAGCGCGCAGTTTCGAGTTCGAGAGACCATTAGCGCGAGCATAGCAACTCGGCGTTGCAGCCGGGTTACAAAACGGCCTGGTGACTTTAACATGAGCGCGGCGGAGCATCTTCGTCAATCCGCCCTTTCCTCGGCAGGTGCGGTGCCGGGACCCGCGTAATTCGGGGACGGCGTGTGGGAACTCCTTCGAATCTGGTCCAACTCCTCCACAACGGCAGGCTTGTCAGCGGCGAGGTTGTGCGATTCGGCTGGCGGATTTGCGCCAATTCGGCCGCGGTCGGCAGAAAATCCCAAAAAGCGACGGGAGTTTCGATGACCGAGCCAGGTTTGGTGAGTCCAGGAGCGCGCATGATGAAGGGCACGAATACCACCTTCGTAGAGTTCGCCTTTTCGTCCGCGGAACGGGCCGGCGCTTCTGATCTGAAGCTCTTCGCAAACTCGTCCGACATCCCGGTCCAACATTGAAACCATGGCCGCAAATCCCTTCTCCGGGCGGGGCCAGGGCTGTTCTGCGTATGCTCCGTAGTCCGGCACGACGAAGCCGTCGCCAGTATGGCGCCCCAACTCGCTGCTGGCATGCGGAACGGTGAAGGCCAGGTAAAGGAAGAAGGGCGAGGAACGGTTGGCCCGGATGAACTGCACCGCGGCATCCGCGAACAGGTTCTGCACGTATTCGGTCTGGCGTCCTCCCTGGTTACCTTTGGGAAAGAACTCCGACCGATTCCTCCAGAGGTGAGTGGGGTAATAGTCCAAAGCGTGGTCCTGGTTCAGGAAGCCAAACCACTCATCGAAACCCTGGTCGTTCGGTGTACCTGCGGTACCCGCCTCGCCGATGCCCACTTGCCGATGGCAGCCGTCCGATCACCTGCTTGCTTCAACAGGGACGCCACAGTACGATCGCCTGCCTGCAGAGAGACCCTCCTGCTATCCATGCTGGTGTTGGCGCGAACTCTGGCATGGCCGGTGTGCAAGCCCGTCATCAGGCAGCATCGCGATGGAGCGCAGACCGAGTCTGTCGAGTGTGAAAGGACCGGGCCGTGAACAGATCACGGCCCGATGAGCTGCAGATGGTTACAAGGCTTTCAGGAAAGCGACGAGATCCGCTTTTTCCGCTGCGCTTAGCTTGGTCTCGAGTACCAGGTTGAAGAACTCCACCGTATCTTCCAGCGTCAGCAAACGGCCGTCGTGCAGATATGGCGGCGAGTCTTTGATGCCGCGCAATGGGAACGTCTTGATGGGGCCGTCCGCCGAGGCCATTCGACCCTCGATATCCCGCGGCTTGTAAAACCGCTCCGCGCGGAGATTGTGCATGGTGTTGTCCGTGAAGTACTCACCCGAATGGCATGAGCCGCACTTTGCTTTACCGTGAAAGGTGGCTTCGCCACGCAGTTCGGCCTGGCTCGCCGCACGGGCGGTCAGCTTGCCATCGACCCCGAGCTTCGGCGCCGGCGGAAAATCGAGCAGCGCCTGGAACTCCGCCATCATGTGGACCTGGCCTGCGCGGTCGAGGAAATTCACGCCCTTTTTCGTGGCGATAACCGGGTCACCGTCAAAATAGGCGGCCCGTTGTTCAAACTCGGTGAAATCCTCCACGCTCTTGAGTGCGCGCTGCGATCCGAACAGGCGCTGAATGTTGACGCCTCGAAGCGACGGCGTGTCGAGGCGATGGCGAAATTCCTGCGGTCGAATGTCACCTACCAGGTGCGTGGATCCGTTCGTGTGTCCATTGGCGTGGCAGTCGAAACAGGTGACGCCGCGGCTGGGGCGCATCGACCTGCGATCCTCGGTCTGGTTGAATTGTTGCTGTGCGAAGGGAGTAACCAGCAGGCGAACACCCTCCAGCTGCTTGGGATTCAGGATGCCGTTGAACAGCTCGAAGAAGTTGTCGATGGTGACCAGCTTCCCCTTCGACACGTCGCCGAGGTCGGAGCGTGTGGTGAGAAATATGGCCGCCGGAAATTCCGGGAGGAAATGGTCGGGAAGATCGAACTCCAGGTCGAAGCGAGTCAGGTCGCGCGCTTCCTGCTTCTTGATCTCGTCAATGTGAAACTGCGGGAAGACCATGCCTCCTTCTTTCTGGTCTGGGTGAGGCAGGGGCAGAAATCCGACAGGGAACAAATCCTTTTCGCGAATCGCCTCGGGCGTCGTGGAGGCCAGCTGATCCCACGTGACGCCGGATTTGAGTTTCGCGCGCGGCCCTGCCTGCAGTTTCTTCCCGCGAGTCATGGTGGCCCCGTCTGCTGGCCGGTTGCTCAGGTCGTACCGCGACTCCAGAATACCCATGTGGCGTTTCCGGATAACCGGCCGCTCAGTCTGCTTCTCCGCAACCACGGCATCGAAGGGTTTCTCGATTACCACCGGTGAGTAACTCGACTTCCTCGGCGGTTCCTGTGCCGCGGCTGGCAGCGCCAACAGCAGAGGCAACACCAGAACACCTATGTGCGTTTTCTGTCTGGCCATTTCGGCTCCTTTCAGCGTGATACCGGATTGTTAGACCGACGAAAACTATTTTATTTAGACGAAAGTACGTAAGACACCGTTAAATTCCACCTCCGCTTTTGTACTTCCATCTCTGCTGCCCGATTCGCCAGGACCGCCACGCACTGGAGTGGATACGAAAAGCCTCGCGGGTTCCGAACAAGTAAGCCAGAACACAAACTGGGCCTTCAGCGGATCACGGAAGCGGGCGGCCGTGTTTTCAGAATCCGGGCTGACCTTGCAATTTTGTTTGGCATTTTCATGACCCAGATCACGGCCTTGTGAAGTAGTCGGAAAGCCCGACTCAGGAAACTTGAATGTGCTGTGCCAGAATGAAGGAAAGCTCCTCGCTCAAACATGAAGCACCCGAATCCAGTTGATCCTTCTTTCGAGGATCAGGTAACCACCTCGGAAGACACAAACTTCGGCGACATCCTGACGCAGTTCGAGCAGGAACACACCGAACAGTCTGAAGCTCCCGGCCAACCCGTTGAAGGAACTGTCATCGCGGTACGGGACGACCTTGTGTTCGTCGACATCGGACGCAAGACCGAAGGTGTCGTTTCGGTCGACACGTTTAAGGATGAACAGGGCAAGGTGACTGTTCAGACCGGCGACAAGATGCTGGTGAATATCACCGGACGGACCGAAGACGGCAACTACAAGTTGTCCACCGTTCGAGTGGAGCGCCCCAAAGACTGGAGCGGACTGCAGGCGGCGTTTGCCGAGGGCCGCATCATCGGCGGTGTGGTGCAGGAAGTGATCAAGGGCGGACTGCGCGTCGACATTGGCGGCCGTGCGTTCATGCCCGCCTCCCGAAGCGGCGCCCGCGACGTGGCTGACATGGAGAAACTGGTCGGCACTGAGATTAAGTGCAAGATCACCAAACTCGATGTTGAAAAGGAAGACATCGTCGTCGACCGCCGCGTGGTTCTGGAAGCTGAAGACAAGGAGCGGCGCGAACAGGCGTTCGCAGCCATCGTGGAAGGCCAGGTGCTCACTGGCACCGTTAAGACGCTGATGGATTTCGGCGCGTTCATCGACCTGGGCGGCGTCGACGGTCTGCTGCACGTGGCCGACATGTCGTGGACCCGCGTCAACAAACCTGCCGACGTAATCAAGGTTGGCGACCAGATCGAAGTCAAAGTTCTTAAGGTCAACGCCGAAACGCATAAGATCTCGCTCGGGCATAAACAGCTTCAGCCCGATCCGTGGACGCTGGCGGCTGAACAATTCCATGTCGGCGACAAAGTGAAGGGCACCGTCGCGCGGCTCGCCGATTTCGGCGCTTTCGTAAACCTGGCTCCGGGCGTCGATGGCCTGGTGCACGTTTCCGAAATGTCATGGGCGAAGAAGGTGCGCAAGCCTTCGGATCTGGTGAGCGTGGGCGATCAGGTCGAGGTGGTCATCCTTGGCGTGAATCCTGCGGAGAAGCGGATCTCACTGGGTCTCAAGCAGGCGCTCGGCGACCCTTGGGAAGACGCGCAGAAGAAGTACCCGGTAGGCTCGATTGTCGAAGCTTCGGTGACAAACATGGCCAACTTCGGCGCGTTTGTCGACCTTGGTGACGGCATTGAGGGCATGATCCACGTCGGAGACATCACCCGCGAGAAGCGCATCGATCACCCGAAGGACCTGCTGAAGGCCGGACAGTCGATCCGGGCTCAGGTTCTGGAGTTCGACAAGGACCGCAGGCGAATTCGCCTCGGTATGAAGCAGCTCGAGCCGACCAGCTCGGATCTGTGGATCGCGGAACACCAGGTGGGTGAGGCTCTGACCGCTCGCGTACTTGAGGTGAAGGGCGACCGCATGAAGGTGGAGCTTGCGGAGGGTGTTTACGGCACCTGCAAGATCGCCCCAGACGGTGGGCCCGCGGACGCGAAGGGCGGTTCGGGCGGTGGCGGCAGCAGAGTCGATATCTCCGCGATGACGGAGATGCTGCGCTCGCGCTGGAAGTCCGGCCCCGACTACGAGGCTGAGAAAGCCGTAGCGCGCTCCGGCCAGATTCGCCAGTTCAAAATCGCGGCCATGGACCCCGAGTCCCGCCGCATCACGCTCGAACTCACCGACTAGTTTCCGATATTCTGTCTGTAGGATATTCTGTCGGAAGGAGGTTCGGTGCCAACTGTTCTCACGGATCTGCCTCTGAAGACCGACCCGCCACGAAAGGTCTGGACGCGCGCGGAATATGACAAGCTCTCAGCCGCCATGCTCAACGATGAGCGGCTTGAGCTTGTCAACGGGGAACTGATCAGCAAGATGGGAAAGAAGCGCCCGCACGTGAATGCGATGGTTCTGCTTCACGCATGGCTCCAGGACGTTTTCGGATTCCGGTTCGTGCAACCCGAAGCGCCGATCGACGTGGCCCCGGAAGATAATCCAACGAGCGAGCCCGAACCCGACATCATCGTCACCCGGCAGGATCTGTCTTATTTTAAGAGATTCAATCCGGGTCCGGCAGACGTGCTTCTGGTTGTCGAGATCTCACACACAACGCTCGGGTTTGATCTTACGAGCAAAGCCCGGCTGTACGCGCGGGCAGCCATTGCCGATTACTGGGTTCTCGACGTTTCGGGCCGACGCCTGATTGTCCATCGCGATCCGCGCGACGGCAAGTACGCCTCGGTAACCAGCTACAAGGAAGGGGAGACCGTCGCTCCCCTGGCCGCGCCGGACGCCGAATTACGAGTCGAGACGGTTCTGGCCCCCTGATCTGAATTCGCGGTCGACCTGCCTACTTCGCCGGTGCAGCCGCTGGCTTCACCGGACCCGAGCCCATTGGCCGCGGCGGATTCGCCACAAAAGTCGCGACATCCTTTGCCGCCTTCGTCTCCACGCCTGGCTTGCCGAGGAACCCTAAATCGCGCGCCCATTCCACGAACCGGAACTGCCACTCGCCGAACGGAGTGCCGTTCCTGTCCGTCAGCCCACCAGACATTCGGCTTCCATCTGGCAGTGGGTCGCCCGGGTGCCGGCCATTCCCGTACAGATGCATTTCGATGCTCGGCACCGCTGCCGCCAGCATCGCGTTGTAATACTCCATTGCCCAGACCGCATGGCCACGGTCGCCCGACCCACCTGTCGCGATAAACGCCGGAGGCACATTCTTCGGAATCGGGGGAGCGGTCCGGTTCCGCGCAAACGGAGTCGGACCCGGATAGATAATCCCGGCGAAATCCGGGCGCGAGGAGACATTCCCCCACGGATCGCCGGGCACCTTTTTGTCAAAATCCTCATACAACACCGCAGCCGCCGACGACAGTTCCGCGCCCGCTGAAAACCCCATAATCCCGATCTTATTCGGATCGATGTTCCATTCCTTCGCATACGCCCGCACTACGCGAATGGCCTGCAGCGCGTCGTACACGCCGTCGGTCCGCGGGTTGTAGCCGTCTGAACGGAGGCGGTTCCGCAAAATCGCTGTATTAATCCCGTAATTGTAAAAGAAATGGACAAAATCAGCGCTTTCCCCGCCGACATTCAGCGTATTGTGGCCCCCGCCGGCCGCCAGAATAATGACAGTACCTGTGTTGATCCCGCGGTCCACCGGATGAAACTCGATGGAGGGATTGTGGATACTCACGATGCTCGAAATCCGGCCCGGGACCGCCTGACTCATGTTGTACTTCTCAGCTTCCCGGACCTTGTCTGCCTTGAGGAACGGCGACCCCGAAGGATACAGCGGGACCACCACGCCGCCGCGGACAATCGCGAGCGGAGCATACGGGCCGTCCGTGCCCGCCGGGCCAGGGGCAGGGATGTCGAGCGGTTTTGGTAGCGGCGGCAGCTGAGCGAGAGCCGACATGGCGGCCAGCAAACAGAGACCAGTCTGAAGTTTCATCGAGGCGAAGATATCACACCTGCCTCGGCCCAAAATTTTCTCCTGGATGTAATCTGTAAGGATTGGTCTACGCCCTCTCCTTAGATCGCCCTGCTGCGAATATGCGATTTTTGTGCTCACTCGTATTGTTATCGTTTCTGCTGCTCCTCCCCGCCAGAGGACAGCTGGCTCCGGCGAAGAAGGCTACTCCGGTTCCCTCTCCGTTCACGGCCACTGTGAAGCCGGTGCTGCAGACCAACTGCAGCATGTGCCACAACGCAAAGCTGGCGTCGGGTGGGCTGAGCCTTGATAATCTCGACGCCACCACGCTCGAGACTCAGAGAATTGCATGGGAACGGATCGTGGCCAAGCTCAAGTCGGGCGAGATGCCCCCCAAAGGCGCCCCTCAGCCGGTACCCGATAAACGCACATCCGTGGTCGAGTTCCTGGAGAAGAGCTTCGATGCCGCCGACCGCTCCCGTCCCCCTGATGCCGGCCGCGTTCTGGCCCGCCGCCTGAATCGCGCCGAGTACGCCAACACCATACGCGACGTGCTGGGCGTCCGCATCAAAGCCGAAGAAGAACTCCCGGCCGACGACTCCATCCTCGGCTTCGACAACATCGGGGAAGTGCTCACCGTATCGCCTCTGCTGATGCAGAAGTACGTGTACACCGCTGAGAAAGTGGCCTCCCTCGCCATTGGCGCCGACCCGCTGCCCAAACCCGCCGTTGTCGAATACAAAGCCGAGAAGGTCCGGCGCCTTGACCTCGGTGCGACCGAGCACACGGACCACCTCGATTACAGTGCCGATTATCTGGTCCGCGTCTGGGTTCGCGGCCACCTCGGCCCGAACGGCGCCCCCGTATCCCTCCGCCTTCTGGTCGACGGCCAGCCTGTCAGGACGATGGATGTGCCGACGAAGGAGAACGAAACAGCCACCGTCGCCCGGGACGCGCAGCGCAGCCACCACGAGGCCCGCGTTTATCTGGAAGCCGGCCCCCACAGTTTCCGGGCCGAACTGGTTGGCGACGAGTTCCGGAAGCCCGTCCCTCCGCCCCCTGCGCCGGGAGGCAACCAGTCCGCCCAGCAACCGCTGCTGATCTACCCGGAAAAGTTCGACATGCAGGGACCGTTCCCGCCTGCCGGAGGCGCCCGGGCCAGCCGTTCCCGCATCCTTACCTGCGATCCGGCAACCGGAGGTCCCGCCTGCGTCCGCCAGATCATGACCCCTCTGGCCCGCCGAGCCTATCGCCGGCCGGTGACTTCGGCCGAGGTTGACAAGCTGGTCGCCATTGCCGGAAAAGCTACCGCAGCCGGGTTTAAACCCGACCAGGCCGTCCAGTTCGCCATTCAGGCCATGCTGGTCCAGCCAGCTTTCCTGTTCCGCATCGAGCGTGATCCGAAAGGCCGCATGGCGCCGATTAGTGACATTGAGCTTGCCTCGCGGCTCAGCTACTTCCTCTGGAGTTCCGCTCCGGACGAAGAACTGCTCAGTCTCGCCGAAGGCAACAAGCTTCGCAAACCCGGCGTGCTCGAAGGCCAGGTGACCCGCATGCTCGCCGATCCCAAATCCATCGCGCTGGCTGAGAACTTCGCCGGGCAATGGCTGGAAACTCGCAGCCTCGCCGCCGTCAAGCCCGATCCTGTCAGGTTCCCTATGTGGAACGCGGCCCTTGCTGACGATTTGCAGGCTGAAACCAAACTCTTCTTCGATTCGCTCCTGCGCGAAAATAAGCCTGTCTCGGAATTCCTCACCGCCGACTACACATTTCTCAACGCCCGCCTCGCCCGTCACTACGGCATCAAAGGCGTTACTGGTCCCGACTTCCAGCGCATTCCGGTCGACCCGGCCCAGCGCGGGGGTATCCTCTCGCACGGCAGCATTCTCACACTGACAAGCTACCCGGCCCGCACGTCGCCGGTGCTGCGCGGCAAGTACATCATGGACGTCATCCTCGGCTCGCCGCCGCCTCCTCCTCCCGCCGACGTACCGGCGCTGGACGAGAGCAAGGCGACCTCCCCGGCATCCCTGCGCGAAGCCCTCAGCCTCCACAGGTCCGACGCCGTGTGCGCGTCCTGCCACAGCAAAATGGACCCGCTCGGCTTCGGCCTTGAAAACTATGATCCGATCGGGCGTTGGCGCATTGCCGACGGCAAGACCCCCATTGAAGCGGGTGGAACTTTGCCCAACGGTGTCACCTTCACCACGCCCGCCGAATTGCGCGCGCTCCTGTTAAAGGACCTGCCCGAATTCACCCGCAACCTGACCGAGAAAATGCTCACCTATGCGCTGGGCCGCGGGCTCGAGCGCTTCGACCGCCCCGCCATTCGGGACATAACGAGTAAGATGGAAAAATCCGAGTACCGTTTTCAGGTGCTCGTTCGGGAGATCGTAACCAGCCTCCCGTTCCAGAATCGCCGGGGACAACTGGCCGACACGCAGGCTACGGCAGCAATTACGAGGGATACGAAATGATAATCACGAAGAAAACGCTGAATCGCCGCACACTGCTCCGCGGCCTGGGAGCAGCGGTCGCACTTCCCATGCTGGACGCTATGTCGCCCGCATTCGCCGCCAGCCCGTCGGGCCCGATTCGTGCCGCGTGGTTCTACGTACCCAACGGGATCGACATGCGGAACTGGGTCATCCCCGAGCCCGGCCCTCTTACTTCGCTGCCTCCCATCCTGAAGCCGCTGGAGTCATTGAAGAGCGAGTTGCTGGTTCTGTCGAACCTCACCGCCAACTGGGGCCGCCCGCACCTCGTCGGCGCCGGCGACCACGGCCGCGCACTTGCCGCGTACATGACCGGCAGCTTCGTTCATCAGTCGGTCTCGAACCTGAAACTTGGCATCTCCGCCGACCAGATCATCGCCTCCGAAGTCGGCAGGCAGACGGCACTCCCGTCGCTGGAAATCGGCCTCGAAGAAACGCGTCAGGCTGGAAACTGCGACAACGGCTACTCCTGCGCCTACGCCTACAACATGTCGTGGAGGACGCCGACGCAGCCCATGCCTCCGGTCTCGGCTCCGCGCGCGCTGTTCGAACGGCTCTTCGGTGCCGACAACTTCACCAGCCCTGAGGACCGCGCCCGCCGCCTCGCCATGCGCCGCAGCATCCTCGATTCCGTGCTGGAATCGACGCAGACCATTCAGGCCAGCCTCGGCCCCGTCGACCGCCGCAAGCTCGACGAGTACCTCACCAGCGTTCGTGAAGTGGAACAGCAGGTGGCCCGCGCCGAAAAAGATGGTGTGGTCATCGACCCCGGCATGGAAAAGCCCTTTGGTGTTCCGGCCGAGTTCGGCGATTACTTCAAGCTGATGACCGACATGCTGTTTGTGGCCTTCAAGGCCGACGTCACTCGTGTCGCCACCGTCATGATCGGGCGCGAAGGGTCGAACCGGCCCTACCCGGAAATCGGCATCTCCGACAGCCATCACCCCATCACGCACCACCAGAAAAATCCCGTTCTGCTGGATAAAATCACGGCCATCAACACGTATCACGCGAAGCTTTTCGGTGGCTTCCTGCAGAAGCTGAAGGACACGCCCGAGGGCGATTCCAACATGCTCGCGAACTCCATGATCGTCTACGGCAGCGGCCTTTCCGACGGCGACACGCATCTGCATGATGAGCTGCCGACCATCCTCGCCGGCCGCGGCGGCAACTTCTTTACGCCGGGCCGCCACGTGATGTATCAGCGCGAAACTCCGGTCACCAACCTGTTCGCGACCATGGCGCAGCGGATGGGCGTGCGGTCCGAACACATCGGCGATTCCACCGGCCGGCTCGCTGAACTGAGCCTGAGCTAAGCGCGATGCAGTTTGGTTTCGGCGGACCGCCGCTCACCGGGATCGTCTACAACACAACTCTCAGCCGCCCCGATTCGGCCCTCGCACTGGCGTTGCTCTACGGACTCGAAGGGAAGCGCGAGGCTCGCGTGGGTGCGGTCGCGGTGAGTGAGAACAGCCTCGGGGCCGCCGCATTCGCGGACGTGGTGTTCCGCTTCTACCAACTCGGACAGATCCCCAACGCGAACCGCATAATGCCGGTGGGGCTCGCGGCCGACAAGCCTCTGCCGCCCGATTCACCCGCCGTGAAAGCCGTACTGGCACGGGTCAACGACAAGGGCGAGCCAGCATACCGCCGCGGTATTCACAAGGTACCCGATACCTCCGAAATCAGCGCCCAGTTGCGCAACGCGATGGCGTACCTGGCCGACGGCACCATGGTGTACGTCCTGAGCGCGCCGGCCACGTACCTCGCCAGGGCAATGAATTACCCCGGCGTGACTGAGCAGATCAAGGCCAAAGTCAAGGCGCTGGTGATCTGCGAATGTTCTCAGCCCGACGTGCTGGCCATTCGAAAGGTGCTGGCCGAGTGGCCCAGCCCGATCGTCTTCATGGGCAGAGATACTGCCGAGGCGCTGACCTACCCTGGTTCGACGCTGGATACGGATTTCGCGTGGGCACCTGCTCACCCGGTGGCGGACTTCTACCGGGCGGCACGCTCCATGCCTTACGACGCACCGGCGCTGGATCCCGCGGCTATCCTGTATGCCAGTCGGCCCGCGGAGTTCCAGCTTTCCGATCCCGGAACGCTCGAAGCCACCGACTCCGGCGAACTCCGCTTTCTTCCTGGCGGGGCAGGGAAGCACCGGCGCGTGCTGCTCGACCCTGCGAAAGCACCGGCCCTTCTGGCTACGATGCGGGAGTTAATCGCGGCCAAACCCGTACCACCGCCTCCCCGCCGCCGTTTCTCTCCTGAAGAACTCGAAAAACTGAAAAAGCAGCGTGAAGAGGAATTGAAGAAGCGGGAAGAAGCCGAGCAGAAGAAAGCCACGCCACCCAGTCCACTGTAACCGTGACTGCCGGGCGGACATGGGATGACGCAGGGTCTGAAGCTCAACGGCATCAAACCGGCGCGGCAGGCCTTCATCGATTCATACCGGTAATATCGGTCCGCATTTCGAAAAGCGTCTTCCCGGCCGTTACATAAAGCGTCTTCATGTCAGGCCCGCCAAACGCGGTGTTCGTGATCGTGTCTTCGGGGATCGGCACGAATCGCAGCAGCTTGCCTGCAGGCGAAATCACGTGCACTCCGCACTTCGTGTCGAGCGTTTCATGAGTCCCGCGGCGGCGGTGCAGTCCAGCAGCCGCGTACAGATTACCCACGGTGTCTATGGCCATTCCGTCGGCACTGCGGCCCGGATAGAAGTTGTAGTGGACCCGCATCTTCGATACCGTGCCATCGACCGAGAGATCGAATGCACGAATCGCGCGAGCACCGCCTTCGGTCTTGTGCGCCTCAATCAGGTAGATCGTCTTGTCGTCCGGCGAGATGACAAGGCCGTTCGGCCATTCGGTGTCGGGCGCGGCAAGAATCCGCGTCAGTTTTCCGTCTAAATCCAGCCTGTAAACCGCGGGAATGCCCGTCGCATTTTTCGGCTTTGCCGGCGATTGAGACACCGCGTCGGGAGCCGGATCGGTGAAGTACAGTCGCCCGGCGGAGTCGACCGTTACGTCATTGGGTCCGTTGAACTGCCTGCCCTCGAATCCCGCCGCGATCACCTCCACCTTGCCCGTCTTCATATCGGTGCGGGTGACCCGCGGCGCATTGCGCTCCGGGCCAGAGCTCTCACAGGCGATCAGCCGGCCCTCGCTGTCGAACAGCAGGCCATTCGAACGGTTCGAGTCCGCACGGAACACTTCCTGTTTCCGCGTTTTCGGATCGAAGCGCAGGATGCGGTTGTTCGCCACGTCCGTGAAGTAAATGAGCCCGTCTGGCCCCTGCGCCGGACCTTCCGTAAACGCGACCGACGTCGCGACAGAAACCTCGGTTTCCGCACCATTGGCGGCCGTCTCCGTCTTTGTCTGTGACTGCTGCTGCACGTTCCCCGATGGACCACCGCAGGAAACCAGAACGAGAGCAGGCAGTGCCATGAGGAGCCGTAAACGAACATGCATGCGCAGGATCGTATCACCATCGACCCGGTTCACACGCCGATCTCGAAATCGACGTGGATCACGCCCTGCTCGGCGCGAACTTCCAGTTTTCTGACCAGTTCCAGCATTCGCGTCACAGACCCATCGGAGCTCTGCCCCTGCTTCGGTGCCGACCAGCTCTGAACCAGCTCGGCGAGCGCCTCATTGACCAGGTCTTGCTGAAGTGGGATGGTCCCGGAGATGTTCAGACCTGCGAGCTTTGCAAAGCGGTTCGCAATCAATTCCTGTAATAATGACGAGGCCATTGTCGCTCCTTTAGCGAACATGTATGTCGAGATCGAGGATCAGCCGTCCAGCCTGCGTTCGGGCGCGGACTTCCGTGAGGTGCTGCCACAAATACTCATACCTGCGGACGGCGGGAATCAGTCCGCAGAAGACGTACACAAACCCATCTTTCTCCGCCATATACGCCTGAAGGGAAGGCTTCCATGCCAGAACCGCCCGCAATGTCATCCGCAACACCCAGGAGGTGGACAGCACAACAACCAGATCGGGCGTGACACCTACAATTTCCGCGGCCGCCCGGAACATGCGAAACGAAATCAGAACCCGGTTATGCTCCTCGATTTCCACACCGATCTGAATATTGCTCAGTAGATAGTTAAGGATTTCCTGAGAAATCGGGACAGTCGCATGCACGCGAGCGCCCCGTATTCGGGGGAATCCTGCCAGAGCCTCTTTTTCGATTACGCTCAAAGCTGATCTGCTCCGATCGCCGCAGGACGTTCTGTCTGATAGCCCGCGGCCACCCATGCGTCAAACCCGCCCTCCAGCGGCCGCACTCGCAGGAAACCGAGGCGCTTTAACTGGAGTGCCGCACGGGCACTCGATGCTTCGTTTGGTCACGAACAGTACAGCACTACTTCATGTTTGCCGGCTCGGGCCGGGACCAGTGTTTCGACGGCATTCATCGAGAGCCTGAGCGCCCCAGGCAGCCCACCCTGCGCCCATTCGCCCTCTCCTCTCATGTCCACGATCAGGGGCGCCTCCGTGCCTTGCATCAGGCCATGCAACTCACCGGGGGTGACTCGTGCGATTCGAAGCTCGCGAAGCAGTCGCCGTCGGGCCACGTATTTAAACGCGATGTAGACCGTCGCAACCAACACCGCGGCACCAAGTGCCGATCGCGTCATTTGCGACATCACGTCGCTAAGCCACTCGATCTCACGGTGAAACACCCAACCGGCACCCACATAGGCCGAGGTCCACGCAAACGCGCCGGCCGTGTCCAGAAGAAGAAAGCGCAGGCGGGAAATCCCCACCACACCGGCGAGCGGCGGAGCAAGCGTGCTCAGCCCGGGGATGAACTTCGCGAAGATAATGGCCGCAACGCCATATCGGTCGTAAATATCCTCCGTCTTGCGGATGCACGTGTCTGGTTCCAGGGACAGCCGGCACAGTGCGCCCAGCACGGATCGTCCCTTGCGCGCGCCCAGTTCGTACCACACCAGATCGCCGAGAAGCGCTGCGATCACGGCGGCGGCGAGCGCGGGCCATGGCGACATCGCGCCAGCCCCGACAGCCGCGCCCGTCGCCAGCAGCACAATGCCGGCTGGAACGGGTAGCCCCAGCTGCTCCGCCAGAACGGCAGCGAAAACCACCAGGGTACCGTGCCGAATGATGAAGTCGATTACGGTATGCATGGCAGTCATTGCATTTTACGACCACTCGCAAGCGTCCCTGCGACACTCACCCGGGCGGTTGCTATGCTGAGCAGATTCCCGCAGCCGCTGTCGATGCGGTATGGAGAAGGACCTGGTATATGGAACAAAGATCAACTCACGAGGCAGCATCCGATAACAGTGGCGTCTGGACCTGGATTTTCCTGGCTGGTCTTCTGGTGCTCAGTGTTGTGATCTGCGTGGGAGCGCTGGCTCTGACGGGCAGGAACGAGCAAATCAAAGCCGCGCCCCAGCAGGCTGCTCCTGCCGCACGTTGATTGACTTGCAGCTGAATCGCCCGTGAAGCGTTCGCTTTCGAAACGGGCGCCCTCCTGCTGTTCTCCGACCGGGAGTCGCGGCCAGCGGTGCCCGCGTCTCTTGTACCATCGTCTCGATGGAAGTTCGCCCGTACGTTCCCGCCGACCGCGATTCCTGTCTGGCCCTGTTCGATTCGAACACCCCCGGCCCCTTCCACCCACAGGAGCGCGAGGTCTTCGAGACCTGGCTCAGCGGCAATCCGACTAACTACGTCGTGCTGGAACATGAGGGCGTCGTGGTGGCTTGTGGCGGTTATGCGCTGCCCGCTGCCGGGTCGACGGACGCGCGGCTCACCTGGGGTATGGTGGGGCGTCAGTGGCAGGGCCAGGGCCTCGGCCGCTTCCTGCTGATGTACCGCCTGCGCGAACTCGGCAAGACAGCCGCCATCGTCCAGACCGTCACTGTGGAGACCACCCCGGAGTCCGCACCGTTCTTCGCTTCTCAGGGTTTTCGGACCGTGCACGTCACCAAAGATGGACCGGGCCCAGGGCTCGACAAGACAGAAATGGTCCGAAAGATCTCCGTCTGCCCCTGATACGCCGCACCGCCGCCATGGCGATACACTCCTGGAATGCAGAAGCTGATCTTCGTATGTGCTTTCGCCCTGTTCCTGGTTCCAGTGGATGGCGCTGACGTCAGGGCAACTGAGATCGCGGACAGCATGTTGACTGCTATGGGCGGCGTCGATAACTGGAACCGCGCACACTTCGTCCGCTACGACTTCAAGGTCAATATCGGCGGCAAGCTTATCGCAGTGCGGTCGCACTTGTGGGACAAGATGACTGGCCGTTACCGGCTGGAAGGTAAGACAAAAGATGGCAAGGCCACACTGGCGCTTTTCAATGTGGCCAACCAGCAGGGAACGGCTTACGTCGACGGCAGAAAGCTGGAAGGAACGGCTGCCAACGAAGCCCTGAAGAGCGCGTACGGATCTTTCATCAACGACATGTACTGGCTGGCTATGCCCTGGAAATGGAAAGACGCGGGCGTAAACCTCAAGTATCTCGGCCGAAAACCCCATGGTGGGCAGGACATGGACGTGGTACAACTGACGTTCGGCAAAGTGGGCCTGACGCCCGGCGATACGTATCAGGCCTTCGTGTCGCCGAAGACGAAGCTGATGGAGCACTGGGAGTACAAACTGCAAAGCGGCAACACTGGCTCATGGGACTGGGAATACGCCACAACAGGAGGAATCAAACTTGCTTCGAATCACACGAAATCAGGTGGCGATTTCATCGGCATGGGTAAAGTCCAGGTGCTCGACCAGGTAGCCGACGCCGTATTTACAGATCCGTCGGCATCGCTCCCGTAGAAATAATTCTGTATGGAGCGGCGCTTGCCGCCGAGTTCGGCAGCATCCATACTGCGACTATGACAGTAAAGAATTCGTCGTTTTTCGCGCTGATCGGAATGCTCCTCCTCACTGTGCTGCTGGCCATGGATTTCATAACGACCGTGTCGGGTGTGATCAATGACGTAACTCCGGCAATGGCTCTGCTGAGAGCCCTGATCTATTTGATTGCGAGCCTCGGCGTGACGTTGTTCTTCGTCGCCTTTTACAGGGCACAGTCCTGACTCGCAGCAGCGCGCCGGGCGTCTGGAGTATTTTGGTGCAGTGAAGACCTGCCTCTTTGTTCTCCTTTTCGTCACGCTGTGCGGCGGCACCCCCGCTGAGGACGAGGCCGCCATCCGCGCTCTGGAAGCGAAGTGGGACACGGCAAACCTGCACGGCGATGCCGACGCGCTCAACAGCCTGTTCGCCGATTCGTTCCTCATGACCGACAGCGACGGCGTTGTTCGCCAAAAATCAGAGGTAGTGGCGGAACTGAAGTCAGGCCGCATCCGCTACAAGGCTGCAAAATCAGACGAGCTTCGAATCGTCCTGCATGGTGACGCTGCCGTTGTGAGTGGTCGCTGGACCGGTACGTACATTCACAACGGCCAGACAACGAATCTTCGGGAGCGATTCACTAACTTCTACGTCAGGGTCAACGGCCAGTGGCGTTGCGTTGCCTCTCATGGCTCGAATCTTCGGTGAGACCCCGGCACCGTGGTAGCCGCTACAACTTGCCGTCAGCCTTCTTCTGAGCCTTCTTCATCCGTCGCGGTAAACGAACCTTGTTCTGCTTCGGAAACTTCTCCCGCTTCTTTACCGGCGACACGGGTTCCACGCCAGCGAGGTTTGCCACTTTCCCAGCCGCCGAACCCACGGTCCGGGCGGCGCGTTCCAGGGCGCTGTCATTCGAGCTTTGATCGTCAGCCATTGTTCTCCAACAAGGAGGATGCACTCCCGCCCCCAGACATTTCAAACAGAAATCTGCAAGCCTCACCGCGGAACCCTGACACAATGAACAATGAACTATGTGCGCTGTTCTCCAGGCAGGCAGGAATTGCTGGCGTATCGAGAGTGCGAATCGCTTCGCGCTGCTGATCGATGGTGCCGATTACTACTCCGCGGTCGCGACAGCCATCCGGCGAGCACAGCGATCGGTCGCGCTGCTCGCCTGGGATTTCGACACTCGCACACACCTCGTCGAACACGGTCCCGACCAGCACACAGGCCCGCTGCGACAGTTTTTTCGGGACGTTGTCGACCATAATCCGAACCTGCGCATAGCGATACTCGCGTGGGACTTTCCTCTATTATTCGCCAACGTTCGCGACCCGAACCTGATACAGAACGAGGACCCCTTCGCACACCCTCGCATCTGTTTCCATTTCGATCACAACCATCCGCCGGGTGCAAGCCATCACCAGAAGATCGTCGCAGTCGACGGGCAACTCGCCTTCGCCGGAGGGATGGACTTCGCAGGCGGACGCTGGGACACCTCGGAGCATCGCGCGCAGGACCCCCGCCGTGGATACGCCGCCACCCACGACGTGCAGGCGCTGGTGGACGGCGCCGCTGCCGCCGCTCTCGCCGACATCGTCCGCGACCGCTGGAACAGAGCCGCGCAACCGCCCCTCCCGCCGCCCGAACCCGCCAGCGATCCGTGGCCCGAGAACCTGCCAGCCGACCTGACCAACGTCGCGGTCGCGATTTCCCGCACCAACCCGCTGACCTCCTGCCGTGAAATCGAAACCTTGCACCTCGATCTCATCGCAGCCGCCCGCGAGTTCCTCTACATGGAGAACCAGTACCTGACAAGTACGGTCATCGTCGACGCTCTCAGCCGGCGGTTGCAGGAGCCCGAGGGTCCCGAGATCATCCTCGTCCTTCCGCTTAACAACAGCGGCTGGCTGGAAGACCATACCATCGAAGCGTTGCGGTATCGAAAAATCCGGGAACTTCGCATGGCAGACCGTTTCGGCCACCTCCGTATCTGCTATCCCACTGTGGAGGACATCGGTACGGAGTCCATCGTCGTTCATTCCAAGATCATGTTCGTCGACGACCATCTGTTCCGAATCGGTTCAGCCAATCTGACGGATCGCTCCATGGCACTCGATACCGAATGCGACCTGGCAGTCGAGGCTGCCGATGAACACCAGCAAAGAGGTATCGCCCGCCTTCGCAACCGGCTCATCGGCGAACACCTCGACCTTTCTCCCGACCAGGTGGAGGCATGCCTCGCGAACGATCGCTCCCTGATCCGCCTCATCGACGCATGCTCAGGCCAGCGGAGGTGCCTTCGTTCGTTGCCGGACGATGGAGGCGCAACGCAGATCCTGAGCGACAAACTGGTGGATCCCGCCCAGCCGCTGACGCCCGCGTTCGTGATGAAGACCGTCGGAGCCTCCGTCGCCCGGAGCGGTTGGTTCTGGATTGGTACGGGCGTCGTAGCGGGACTGGCCGCCGCGATTCTGTTACGGCGGTACCTTACGGCCAGCCGACCTCCACTGTTGCCAGCAACGGCAGATGGTCCGACGCGACGCGCGCCAGAGCGTCTTTTCGAACAAAACAGCTCAGAACCCGTATCCCCGAACTGACATAGATATAGTCGAGCCGCAGCGGAATCGGGCCGACCCGGAACGTGGGCCCCCAAAGGTGTCCCGCTGCCCGAAACGCGTCCCGAAAATGGCGGCGCAGGCTCGAGTGCACCACCGACACAGGACTGTCGTTGAAATCGCCCATCAGGATCACTGGATGGTGCAAATCCCGCGCAAGGAGAATCGCGTCACTGAGCATGCGGTCCCGCTGAAAGCGTCGTTCCCGCGCAGCGAGTCCCAGATGGCAGTTAAACACGTGGAGCACGGCGCCAGGCTCCACTTCAAGATCGGTGCGCTGGCAATAGCGTGGTTCGCGCCCCACTCCGTAGCTGAGGTCGTAATATTCCGTCCTCAGCACCTGGAGCGAGCTCAGTACCGCCATACCGAACGACCCTTCTCCGGACGCCCGTGTAGCACAGAACGACGCGGTGGCGCTCCCACCAGTCGCCAGCTCATTTACCTGATCGCCCAGGGGGGTCTGCTCAATTTCCTGCAGCGCCGCGATGAACGTTTGCCCTTCGTGCCCCTGCTCTTCCCTAACGACGCGCTGGATGCGGCTGAGATCGCACAGCCCGTCCCTCCCGACCCCGGAATGGATGTTGTACGTAAGGAGCTTCAGACGTCTGCTGATTCTGGGGCTGTCCATCTCTCTACGTCTGCGCGCCTGACTTCAGTGTAATCGTGTGGCCGGCATTCGGCGCGGGCGAAACGAAACACCTGCCGGCGGCGCGCGCGATGGCCGCAATGATGACGATGAAAAAAAACGACATCGCCGGCATTGAGGCCGCACGGCGCGGCTCCTGAGCCTGGATCGTCAGATGATTGCACGTGTCAGCAGTGGATCGATGGTTGACGGCGCAGTGGTCAGTCGACGATTCAAATCGAGACGTACCATAATCGGATCTGACTTCCTCAAGGACGGATCGATGCACTTTTCTAAGGCCCTGACGCGACACGCTACGAAACTCTTCGCAGCCATGGCGATCGTAGTGGGCATGTCTGCGCAGGACGGGCCAGCCGACTGGATCGTAACCAACGCGAAGGTCGTCACACTCGACGAACGCCGCCCAGCCGCGAGCAGTTTTGCCGTCCGGAACGGCAGGTTCGTTTCCGTCGGCTCTGATGCGGCAACCGCGGCTCTGCGCGGCCCAAAGACTCGGACCATCAACGCACGGGGCCGCACAGTCATCCCCGGTCTCAATGACTCTCATCTTCACGCTGTGCGTGAAGGGCGCTTCTACAACCTGGAACTGCGGTGGGATGGTGTTACTTCGCTCCAACAGGCTCTGACCATGCTCCGCGAGCAGGCTGCCCGCACACCCAGGGGGCATTGGGTCCGCGTGGTCGGCGGTTGGTCTCCTTACCAGTTCACAGAACGGAGACTGCCCACCGTAGAGGAGCTGAACGATGCCGCGCCAGACACTCCTGTACTCGTGCTGTTTCTCTACTCACGGGGGTTCCTCAACCGAGCCGGCGTTGACGCTATGAACATCACACCGGAGACCAAAGCGCCGACTGGAAGCCGTTTCGAACTGGTCAGGGGTGGTGGTGCGGTGCTCCATTGCGAGCCCAGTCCCGCCATCTTGTATCAGTCCGTCGCAAAACTTCCACCGATGTCAACGGAAGAGCAGGCCAGCTCAATTCTTCACTGGTATCGTGAGCTGAACCGCTTCGGCCTGACAAGTGCGGTGGACGCAGGCGGTGGGGGACACGCCTATCCGGACGACTACGCGGCAGGCGAGGCGCTCGCCAGACAGAACAAAGTCAACCTCCGCCTGTCCATGTACCTCTTCGCCCAGAAGGCGGACGTCGAGTTGCAGGACTACCAGAAATGGACCAACGACGTGAAGCTGGATGTGGATCTTGCTCCCGGCCGTCCACACGGGTACGTCTATGAAGGTGCGGGTGAGAACCTGGTTGCCGCGGTGGCAGACTTCGAAAACTTCCTTGCGGACAGCCCCGCGTTGTCCGATGAGAAGCTCCGGTCGCAATTGAAAGCCGTCACCACGCAGCTGGTACGGAACGGTTGGCCCATCCGCATTCATGCCACCTACGACGCGACGATTACGAAAGTTCTCGACGTGTTTGAGGAGGTGTTCAAGGCGGAAAACTTCCGAGGACGCTGGTTTATCGATCATGCGGAAGGCATTTCCGATCAAAATCTGCAGCGAGTTAAAAGGCTCGGCGGCGGAATCGCCATCCAGAACCGAATGGCGTTCTCAGGCGAGTATTATGTCGAGCGCTATGGCAAGGAGGCTGCTGGCTCCGCTCCACCCCTGCGCAAGATGCTTGCGTCGGGCGTACCGCTCGGTGCCGGCACAGATGCAACCCGCGTGAGCAGCTTCAACCCGTGGCTCTCGCTGTACTGGATGGTTTCCGGCAAGACTGTGGGTGGCACGGAGCTTTACGCAAAAGACGACCGTCTCACGCGCGAACAGGCCCTGCGGTTGTTCACCGTCGGCAGCGCCTGGTTCAGCGGCGACGAACAGGTGAAAGGTCGAATTGCGCCAGGCCAACTGGCGGATTTCGCGATTCTTTCCGCGGACTATTTCTCCGTCTCCGAGGAGCAAATTAAGAACATCGAATCCGTGCTGACCGTTCTGGGAGGAGAAGTGGTCTACGCAGCGGCTCCATTCCAGGCCCTCGCAGGTCCCCCTCTGCCCTCTGCCTTACCCGCCTGGTCTCCGGTAGCTCACTTTGGCGGATACCAGACCGCGCCCGGTAGTAAACGGTAGTTTGTGCCTGCGCAGCCTGAACGATCACGTGCCTCTGATGCTTCCCGCCTGACAGTTCAGCAGCCACGGCGTGGAACCCAGCTTCTGTCAGCTCGTGCCGGGCTGTGACGCATCGCCCGCGAAACGAAGGACATTCAGGCTGACCGAGACCCGCAGGAAAAGGCTAGAGCCGATTTGCTTTTGGCCTGACATGAGTTCGATGTGCTACAAGCTGCTTTGGCGTGTTCCCGGGCCCGATGCTCCAGCTAATGACTGGAGGCGTGAAATTCAAATGTGGGAGGCATCGTTCCAAATCCACGTCATCTCACGGCCACCACGCAATAGCCATGCTCCGCATGCAGAACCTCAAGCCCGGAACGGAGTTGACGGCGGCGGGCCGCCGCGCGGTCACAGGGCCAATTGCTAACGGCTAAGCGGCATGCCGAGCGGACGTTGCCGTTCGCGTTTGCGTCCAGGGGCGTCCGGCTTCATGACCATATCATTTTAGCGAATTCGCTGCTAACGGCCCGCTCCCTATAGCCCCCACGGGTTTCTATCAGCACGCGCTCGCCGCCTCGATCATCGCTGCCGTAGGCGGGCCCGTCGCTTACATCGACGTGATGCTCGAAGTCGCGAATTAGCAAGCGGAAATTCGCATCGCACAGCCGCAGCAGCTCGTCCGGTCAGCAGCTCTAGCTAAACTAGCGCAATCTATATGCTGAGACGGTAGTCGGATTTCACCGGGCACCGTGAAGGTCGGGTCAGGGCCCCATTGCCCCGGCTCCTTTCGATGGTCACAGCAAGGCTTGCATGGCCGTGGCGGCATTTGAACTAGTTTGCCCCATGCGCGTTAGGGAGAGAATGAGAAAACGTTTCAAAGTCGGCGATCACGTTACCTGGAATTCAGAGGCCGGGCATGTCAGCGGCAGGATCATCAAGGTCCATACGCGGGACGTGGATTACAAGGGGTATACGCATCCCCTAATCCGCCGGTAAGGGGAAGTGATGTGGGAAAGGGGGAGGATGATTGTGAATGAAGAGGCCGTCTGGCAGGTAGTTGAAGGGTTGATGCGGAACAACTGATA
>Ga0163150_10001374_pt1 | contig 41316 bp, 30 predicted proteins | sample OliLakLV19P2IB_FD_148628 | JGI IMG/M metagenome (GOLD analysis project Ga0163150, IMG submission 148628) | Freshwater microbial mat bacterial communities from Lake Vanda, McMurdo Dry Valleys, Antarctica - Oligotrophic Lake LV.19.P2.IB | ecosystem: Environmental > Aquatic > Freshwater > Lake >... | reverse complement strand
ATCTCGACATGGACGATCGAGGCGTTGGGGCCGGTGTAGTTGAGCGTTTTGATAAACTTTCCGAGCATGGCCGGTCCGGCGATCTGGGTGCCGGTCGCGGCGCTGGCGACGATCATGCGGGCGGGGACGGGTCCGAGCTTGACCTCGGGCAGGGCGGGGAGTTCGCCGCTGAAGGGGACTGACGCGATACTGATCGTGGCGGTGGTCAGGCCTTCGGCGCGGGCCTGCAGCGTGAGTTTGCCCGGCGTGCGGCCGGCGCGGATGGCGACGCGGTTGATGCCGGCCTCAAGATCGAGGAAGGGGTGGTTGATGGAATCGATCTTGCCGCTGTTGTAGCCACCGCGCCAGGTGCCGGGGCCGGCCAGTTCGAAGTCCACGCGCTGTTGGAAGGTCGGGACGCGGTCTCCCTTTGCATCCACGGCCTCGACATCGAAAAGCGCGACATCGGAGCCGTCGGCGACGAGGCCGGCGGCATCGACGATGGGCGTCAAGCGCAGGGCGACTGCCGGGCCGGTGGTGCGCTTGCTCATGGTGGCGATAATCTTGCCTTCACGGGTGGCGACGGCCTTGAGTTCGCCGGGGGCAAAGGGCACATCGGGAAAGGTGAAGAGATAGCCATGGGCAACCTGGCCGCGGCCGAGCGAGGCGCCATTGAGGAAGAGTTCGACGGCGTCGCCATTAGACGCGACGTAGACGTTCTTCTTGGTGCCGGCGGGATAGGACCAGTGCCCGATGATGTGGACCTGCGGGTCGTCACGGAACATCGCGGCGGTGACGTAATACGCCTCCTTGGGCAGGCGGACGCCGTCCACCTCGCCGCTGGTGCGGGCGACCTCGACCGCCACGCGGCCGCCGCTGGTGCTGTCGGAGAAAATCCAGTTGGCGCCGCCGGCGTGCTCGGGGGCCCCGAGTTTTTTGACGTAGTGGCCGACCTGGTTGACGGCGAACTGCTCGGAGGTGAGCTGGTAGGTCTGACCTTTGGCCTCGGGGTAGCCGAAGTTCGGCGGCGAGGCGCCGTCCCAGACGCGGCGCGGGGACTCCTCACGGTTGTATTCGCCCTCGACGACGGCGAGGCGGGCGATCTCGCGGCCGCCCTCGGTGCCAATGCCGACATCCATAAACTCGGCCGTGATAGCGTCGGCGCGACGGTGGGCGTAGGCGCGTCCACCATGCGGGTCGTATTGGTCCATCAGGTCGCGCAGCTCCTTGGCATGTTCGCGGGAAACCTTCTGGTTGCCACCCTCCCAGATGAAAATGGAGGGATTGTTGCGGTAGTAGATGAGAACGTCGCGGAAATTCGCCACGCGCAGCGCCCATGCGCCGCCGACGGTATCGTGCTCGCCGTCGCCGCCCGGCTGGAGACTGATGAGGCCGAGCCGGTCGCCGGCGGTGATTTGCGCCGGACCACCCGGGACATGGCCCCAGCGGACAAAATTGCCGCCGGCGTCGCGCATGAGTTCCATCGTATAAAATTGCAGCCAGTCGGGCAGGGCGGCGCCGAGGCCGGGCCACTCGTTGGTGGCTTTCTGGCCCCAGCCATGGAGCTTCAGATGGGCGCCGTTGACAAAGAGGCCGGCGTCGGCGGACCAGCGGAGGTGGCGGATGCCGAGGGGGATTTCCGTGCCGTCGATTTCCTGGCCGCGGAAAAGCAACTGCACACTGACCCGGTAAAGATGCGGGTAAGCTGGCTCCCAAAGCCGCGGCCGTTCAATCAGGCCGGTCAGCGCGATTTTTTGGGTTGTGCCGGCCTCAAGCTCCACGCGGGTGTGGAGGACCAAGGCGACATAACCCTCGGCGTCGCGCACATAGGCGCGCAACTCGGCCGAGTTGCGCTTGGCGCCATCGTTGCGCACCGGGACCGTCAGGCTGATTTTGGCGGATTCCTCCGTGATCGCTGAGGCGCAGACGTAGGGCCCCTCGGTCTCGAGGAAGCTGTAAAGGGGAAGAGTAATATGCAGTGGATCGGTGACGATCAGCCGGACATTGCGGTAGATGCCGCCGTGCGCGGGGTGCCAATGCGGATTGTTCCAGGGGATTTGGTCGGCCTGCAGTTCCTCGAGGGTGGCGGGGATCTGCTCCATGAGCTGCTTGGCAAGCTGAGCTAGATTGGGGTGAGTGGCGGAGGTGGTGGCGGCTTGCGGCGCGGTCTTGGGATCGAGCGGATCCTTCATGAACCGGTTGTCCACCATGACGGCCAGCACGTTGACGGTGCCGGTCTGGAGATGAGGTGTCAGGTCGAAGCCGAAAGGCGTGAAGCCGCCCTTGGCCGTACCGAGCTTGATGCCGTTGAGGTAAACCTCGGCGACCTGGCGCACCGCTTCAAACTCGATGAATATTTTCTTGCCCAGCCATTCCGTCGGGGCGGTGAAGGTTTTCCGATACCACGTGCGGCCGCTCCACTGTTCCTGCTCGCCGCGGTGACCCGGCAGCGACCAGTTGTCGAAGGTGTCCGTGTCGTTGAAGGTATGCGGGGCGGAGACGGTGGTCCACGAAGCGTCGTCGAAACCTGAAGCCTCGGCGCCGGCCGGGTCGGCCTTCACGAACTTCCAGTCGGGGTTGAAGTTGATGGTCTGGCGATCAGCCAGGACGTTGGCGGCGGCGAAAAGCGCCAGCAGGGCGGCCAGGGGTAATCTCATGGGGAAGGAGGGGTCCGTACTGCAGGAGAGGCTTTATGCCCCGATCAGTCGAGCTTGGGTGCGCTTCGGTCGGGGCATAAAGCCCTCCTACAGTTACTTCTTCGCGCGGGCGCGCAGCAAAGCCTCGAGGAAGTAGTAGTCGGCGTAGTTGAGCGGAGTATCGATCTCGCTGTTCTTGGGATGGTTGCCGGTGGCGTGTTTCAACAGGAAACCACCGTTCGTGCCCGGCTCGGCCAGGTAGGCGGGCGAGGCGAGGCTGCGGAGCTGGGCCTCGGCAAAGGTGGTGTAGCCGGCGGCGGTGGAGGCATCGACGTAGCCGCGAAGTTCCAGCAAGGCCGAACAGATGATCGCGGCCGCGGATGAGTCACGCGGGGCGTTCGGAATCTTGACGTCGTCGAAATCCCAGTAGGGCACCTTGTCGGCGGGCAGGCGCGGATGGTGCATGACGAAGGCGGCGATCTTCTGCGCCTGCGCAAGGTAGCGCGGGTCCTTGGTCTCGCGATACATGAAGGTATAACCGTAGAGGCCCCAAGCCTGGCCGCGGGCCCAGGCGGAGTCGTCCGCCGTGCCCTGGTGGGTGATGCGCTGGAGAACCTTGCCGGTGACCGGGTCGTAATCGACGACGTGGACGGAGCTGTTGTCCGCCCGGAAGTGATTTTTGATCGTGGTGTCGGCGTGGCGGAGGGCGATGTCGCGGTAGCGTTCCGCCGGGCCCTCGCGGGCGGCCCAGAACATCAGCTCAAGGTTCATCATGTTGTCGATGATGACGGGGAAGGTGTATTTCCCGACGCCGTGGTCCCACGACTTGATGCTGCCGACGGTGGTATTGAAGCGCGTGCTGAGCGACTTGGCGCCGTTGAGCAGGACCGCCTTGTAAGCCTCGTTGCCGGTCAGGCGCAGGCCGTTGCCGTAGCTGCAATAGAGGATGAAGCCGACGTCGTGCGTCCGGGTGTTGTGCTGCTCGGGCTCGAGCAGGGCGGTGAATTTCTCGGCGGAGGCGCGCCATTTTGCGTCACCGGTGGCCTCGAACAGATACCACATCGAGCCCGGGAAGAAGCCGCTGGTCCAGTCGCGGGTGGGGATGGTGACCAGCTTGCCGTGCTCAAAGGTGCGGGGGAGCGGCTTCGCCGGGTCGGCCGGCAGGTGGGCGAGCATCCACTCGTATTGCCGGGCGGAAGTGGCGAGCGCCTCGTTGATGACAGCCGCGAGCGGTCTCTCCGCAGCCAGGCTGGTGCAGGTGGTCAGGCCGACGCCGAGCAGGAGCAGTCGGGAAAATCTGGAAAAGTGCGGGAGTATGGTCGAGTCCATGGAGAAGTTGCAGCGACAGGATCAGGGTGAGGTGGCCGGGCGGCGACGGAAAAATGAAAGCCCGGCTCCACCCCTGGAGCCGGGCCAGTTCATTAGCCTGACCTAAACACTCCACCTGACCGGTGGAGTAGAAGTTCTTCGGGACGGCCCATCATCACAGCTTGGTGCCTTTGTGACCGATCGTGTAAGTGAAGAACACCGAGCGGTGATCACCCTCGAGGATGCGGTTGGCGCCGCCCGAGCCGGGTTTGAAGTAGGCCTTGTCGAGGGCGTTGTTCACGTTGAGAGCGAAGGTGTGGGAGAAGCTGGATTTGCCGGACAGGGTGTAGCGCAGACCGAGGCTCCAGAGCTTGTAGCCGGGGGCCATGAGCTTCCATTGCTCGGTGGAGCGGGTGACGGTGGGGACGCCAGCCGTGATGACCACGGTGTCACCGGCGATCGGGGTCTCGGTCGGGGTCTCACCAACGAAGGTGACCCCGGCGTTGACGGAGAAGCCCTTCAGGGAGCCGCGATTCGGGCTATACTTGACCGACAAACTGCCGTTGTAGGGCGCCACATACTGGACCTTGCGACCGATGGCCTGGGGATTGACCCCGCCGAAGTCGGTATATTTCGAGTCCACCTTGCCGTAGCTGACCAGCAGCGACACATCGTCGGTGATGAGCCAGTTCAGGTCGAGCTCAAAGCCCTTGACCTTCTGGTCGCCGTCCCGGCGGTTGACACTGAGACCGGTGATCGGATCGATGTCGGCGACGACGACGTTCTGCCGGTTGATATCGAAGCCGCTGATCGTGTAGTTGAGGCGCCCGTCCAGGACCGAACCCTTGAAGCCGTAGTCCCAGCCATCCGCGGTTTCCGCCTTGTAGGTTGGGTCGGCGATTTCGATGGGATTGTCGCCCTGAGCGATGAAGTAGCTCTGGCTGTAATTGGCGAAGACGCGGAAGTTATCCTTGATCTTGAAATTGACGCCCACGTTGGGCTTGAGCGCCGTGACCGTCTTGTCGATCAGGTCACCGGCGACGTAGCCGGGAATGAACGACTGGAAACCCGCGGCGGACGTCAGGTAGTCGCGGTGGCGGAAGTGCACTGAATCGTAGCGGGCGCCGGCGTAGGCGAGCAGCCGGCCGTCGAAGAGGGCGGTTTGCTGACGCAGGAGGCCGCCGGTCACCGTGGTGCGGCGTTTCATTTTGCGGGAGGAAACGTACCCGTTACTCGGGTCTTGTTTCTTCGTGAAATAGGTGAGCGGCGCGACGGGCAGCAGGGTGACCGGATTCAGCGTGACCGTGCGCACCAGGTTCCAGGCGACGATGTCCGGATGCGTGGCCGCGGCATAGCCGATGGTCGGATCCCAGCGGTGATAGTCATTGAAGTCGAAAGTGAGCAGCGTGCGGTGTTCCATCTTCCGGTCGTTGGTCCAGTAGTGGGCCAGCAAGTCGGCCTGCAGGCCGCCGCCGTCTTCGGTGATCCGGCCCCATTGCGGGACCGAGGTGCTGCTCCCACGCCCCACGGTGGGCGCGGCTCCGGTGGAGCGGTTGATGTTGATCGTCTGCCAGCTCTGGTTGGAGTTGTAGTCATCGCGGCGGGCCATGTAGAGGTTGCCGGAGACGCGGGCACTGAAGGTCGAGTTGAGCTTCTTGTCGTAGATCGCCGTGTAGGAGGTGTTGCCGCGATCCAGCTGGCTGTTCGGGCCGTAGTTATTGAGCTTGCCGAGTTCGAGGGCGAAGCCGATCGCCCGGTCGTCGGTCACGTCGACCGTGCCCTTCTGGTCCACGATCACCGGCGCGGGAGCGAGGGGGGAGATGCGGTTCTGGGCAAAGCTTTCGGCCATCAGGGTCAGCTTGGAGCCGTCGGCAAAGAAATGGTCGACGGCGAGGTAATATTCCTCGTTGCGGAATTTCGCGAGGTCATCACCGAACTCGCGCTTGTAGTTGCTGAGGGTGAGGACGTAGTTGGTCTGGCCGAGCTTGCTGGCCAGGAGCGGTCCGGTGGACTCGAAAGTAACCCGCTGGGTGTTGTAGTCGCCATAGTTGAAGGAAAGACTCTGCTTGGCCTGGGGCTTGGGCTGCTTGGAAATCATGTTCATCATGCCGCCTGGGGAGGAACGGCCGTAGATGGCGGCGCTGGAGCCCTTGATGATCTCCATGCGGTCGATGTTGCTCGAGCCGTAGCGGCCCAGCCGGAAGAAGCCGTCGCGCAGCTGGTTCGTCGAGATGAAGCCGCGCAGCACAAAATTACCGCCCACATCCAGACCCGTGAAGCTGCTGATCTGGGTCACGTTGTCGGCGAGTTCGAAGATGCCGAAATCCTGGAGAAACTCGCTGGTCATTACATTGACGGCGTAGGGCAGGTCGATGATCTGGGTCTTCACCCGGCTGCCGGTCATGGTCTCGGAGACCCCGTAGCCGCGATTCGGCGTGCCGCTCACCTGGAACGGGGAGAGTTCAACGGTCTCGGCCGTCTCGGCCGGAGCGGTTTGCGCCAGGGCGGTGAGGCTGAGCATCAAGGGCAGGGAGACCACAGCGGTCAGCATCCGGACATAGCAAGGCAGTTTGGTCAGGTGGTTCATTGCGTTGGTGGGGTGGCGAGCACCCGCGAGGTTGGGGTGCACGGGGGGAAGGTACTGCCAATATCAATCGGGATTCGCCTTGCCAGAAGGAAGGGTGGCGCTGTTTATATACTTAAACAAACGATGAGCACGCCAGTCACGATGAAGACGGTGGCGACCGAGGCTCGGGTCACGCAGGCGACGGTCTCCATGTGCCTGGCCAACAACCCGCGGATCCCGTTGGCGACGCGCACGCGCATCCAGGCCATCGCCGACCAGCTCGGCTACCGGCGCAATCCCTACATCTCGGCCTTGATGCGGGTGCGCCGGCAAGGGAATACTCCCCGCCTCCGGCCGCTCATCGCTCTGGTCAACGGGCTGGACTCCGCCGCGGCCTGGCGTAATTCCGCGGCCGTGACGGTCCGGCAAATGCGCGAGGGCGCGATCGAGCGCGCGACGGAGCGCGGTTACCGGGCGGAGGAGTTCTGGCTGGGACGGGATGGCATGTCGGGGGAGCGGTTCAGCGATGTGCTGCACGCCCGCGGCATCCACGGCCTTCTGCTCGGGCCGATGGCGACGGGTTTGCCGACGCCGCGGCTGAAGTGGGAGCGTTTCTCTGCCGTGCGGTTGGGCGTGCCGCTGGCGGCGCTGACCCTGACCACCGTCTGCAACGACCATTTCTTTTCCAGCATCCAGGTCATGCGGGAATGCTGGGAACTGGGCTACCGTCGCCCGGGCCTCGTGATGCTGGACATCCATCCCGAGCGGTTCCAGGGGCGCTGGAACGGCGGCTTGCTGGCGGCCGGGAGCATCCTGCGCGGGACGAAGCCGGTGCGGACGCTGCTGCTCAACTCGTGGGACGATCTGGCGCCGCTGGTTGAATGGATGAACCGGGTGAAGCCGGATGTCATCATCTCGCCCGCTGCCAAGATCATCGAGGTTTATCTCCAAGCCAAGGGCTGGCGCATTCCTGCGGATATCGGTCTGGCGTCGCTGGCCTGCGAGAAACTCGGTGATGAGCGCAGCGGGATCTACCAAAACGGCCGGCTGATCGGGGCCACGGGCATCGACATGGTCATCAGCATGCTCGAGCGCAATGAAGCCGGCCTGCCGGCCCAGGCGCAGACCGTGATGATCGAGGGGATCTGGAATCCCGGCCGCACGCTGCGCCCGGCGGAAATCTGAATGGGCCCGCCGCTTGCCGTCCCGGGTCAACCTCAGGGCGGTCTACGGGAGAATATCCTTCGGGTCGGGCCGGGGGTAGGGCTGGCTGAACAAAGCCGCCAGCGTCTGGTTGATCAGCGCGGGGTTTCCCACGCGATCAGGTGCATCGCCCCGGGGAAATACGCAGGTGGGCCTTGGCGAGATGAGGGAAGAGATCGAGCGTGTGCTCATCTTTGATGACGCCCTTGTCGCTCGCCATTACGAGCACCGGGGCGGAGATTTTTCGCAGATCGGCGACAGGGATGCTCGGCGGCTTGCCAAGCAAATCGAGCAACTGTTTCTGCACGGCGCACGGCTGGGTTTTGTCGCCCTTGGTGATTATCCCGTCTACCAGGGTGTTCTGTTTGGCGACCGGGTCTTCCGCCCACACGTAGGCGCCGGCGGGTCGGAGGTTGGCGCCCATGATGGCGAGCTTCCGGACCTTGTCGGGGCAGGGGATGGCAAGGAGCCGGCCGACGATGCCGCCGTCGCTCCAGCCCGCTACCGCGGCTTCTTCCCGGTCTGCTCGATGTTGAGGTAGGTCTTGGCGAGCATCTGGGACTCGTAGAACTCGACCAACCGCACGCCCTCGCGGGGCTTGATGAGATCCTTCTTGGTGGCGTGGTCGATCTGCTGCTTGATGCGGCGGCAGAGCTCCTCCCACTGGTATTGGACGCCCTCAATGACGTCAGCGATGCGCGAGCCGGCGAGCGCTTCCTCGATGTAGAAGCCGTTGGGCTCGTCGTCCTCGAGGAACACGTGGACCTCGTTCACGCGGCCGAAGAGATTGTGGAGGTCCCCCATGATGTCCTGGTAGGCGCCGGTCAGATAGATGCCGAGATAGTAAGGCTCGTTGTGCTTGAGCGGGTGGAGCGTGATGTAGTCCTTCACGTCCTGCAGGTCGATGAAGCTGTCGACCTTGCCGTCGGAGTCGCACGTGATGTCGACGAGCACGGCGTTGACCGTGGGTTTTTCCTTCAGCCGGTGCAGCGGTGTGATGGGGAACAACTGCTTGAGCGCCCAGCTGTCGAGAAGCGACTGGAAGACGGAGAAGTTGCAGACGTATTGGTCGGCGAGGAGCTTCTTGAGGTCGTGGAGTTCCTCCGGCTGGTAGCCGGACTTGGTGCCCTCCTGGTCGATCTTTTCGCAGATTTGCCAGAAGATCTGCTCGGCGGCGGCGCGATTCTCGAGGTCGAGGTAGCCGAGGTTGAAGAGGGAGAAGGCCTCCTCCTTCTTCTGGAGCGCGTCGTGGAAGCGCTCGAGGCGGCCGAGCTTGGCCTTGTTCTTCAGCAGGACGGCGAGGTCGTCGACGATCTTGTGGCGCGCCTTGGGCTGGTGCTGTTTGCCGAGGGACTCATGTTTGTTGATGCGCTCGAAGACCTCGACGACCAGCATGGAGTGGGGGGCGGCGACGGCGCGACCGGACTCGGTGACAATGTCGGGGACCTTGACGCCGGAGGCCTCGCAGATCTCGCGGATGTTGAAGACGACGTCGCGGGCGTATTCGCCCAGCGTGTAGTTCATCGAGGACTCGAAGTTCGTGCGCGAGCCGTCGTAGTCGACGCCGAGGCCGCCGCCGACATCGAGGTAGCCCATGGGGAAGCCCATCTTGGCGAGCTGGCAGTAGAAACGCGCGGCCTCCGTGACAGCGGCCTTGATCGTGATGATGTTGGGGACCTGTGAGCCGATGTGGAAATGGACGAGCTTGAGGCAGGCCTGCATCTTGGCGGCCCTGAGCTTCTCGACGGCGAAGAGGATCTCGGCGGTATTGAGGCCGAACTTGGCGTTGTCGCCGGAGGACATGGCCCACTTGCCCTCGCCGCGGGTCTGGAGCTTCACGCGGAAGCCGATGAGGGGCTTCACGCCGGTCTCCTTCGAGATCGCGATGACGCTGTCGACCTCGGAGAGCTGTTCAATGACGATGATGATCTTCTTGCCCAGCTTGCGGCCGAGGAGGGCGAGCCGCATGTAGTCGTGGTCCTTGTAGCCGTTGCAGATGATGAGCCGCTGGGCGCCCTCGTGCATGGCGAGCGCGATCATCAGCTCGGGCTTGGAGCCGGCCTCAAGGCCGTAGTTGAAGTCCTTGCCGGCCGAGACGACCTCGTCGACGACCTCGCGGAGCTGGTTGACCTTGATGGGGAAAACGCCGCGGTATTCGCCCTTGTAGCCCTCTTCCTTGATGGCCTTGGCGAAAGCCTGGTTGATCTGGGTGACGCGGTAGCGGAGGGTGTCCTGCAGGCGGATGACGAGGGGGGCCTTGAGGCCCATGCTTTTAGCCTCGTCAATGACGTCCATCAGGCGGATGTTGCGGTCGTCGGCGAGGGGCTGGACCTGCACAAATCCCTCGGAGTCCACGGAGAAGTGATTGGCGCCCCAGCGCTTAAAACCGTAGTGTTCTTCGGACTGAGCGGCGGACCAATTGGATGCGGATTTCGTCTTCAATTTGCGGGAACGGAAAGGTGGGGGGTTAGGCTTGCTTTTTGATATGCGGCTGGGCTTATTCGCCCTTTTCAATTTTTCAAAACACCCGAAGACGCAATGACTAAGTTCGCCCTGTTCCTCGCCCAGACCGCTCCCGCCACGCCCGCCGCCCCCGGAGGGGTCGGCGCCCTCATGCAACTGGCGCCCCTGGTGCTCATGTTTGCCGCCATGTATTTCCTGCTCATCGCCCCGCAGCGCAAGAAGCAGAAGACCCACGAGAAGATGCTGACCGAACTTCAGTCCGGTGACGAAGTGGTCACGGCCGGCGGCATCTACGGCACCATCACCAGCGTGAAGGACGACCGGTTCATCATCCGCATCGGCGAGAACAACGCCAAGGTTGAGGTGGGCAAGGGATTCATCAGCACCGTCGTGAAGAAAGCCGACGCCGCCTGAGGGCGCGTCCGCGCCCGATCAACCCGGCCGGAGGCCGGGTTCCACCCCCAGGCCCACCCCCGCCGCCTACTCCAATTTAACAACCAATACCCATGCTCCGTGCCAACCTCTGGAAACTGATCCTGTCCACCGCCCTCGTGCTGTGGGCGGTGTCAAACCTCATGCCGCTGAAAGACCAGGTCTTCGGCGACTACATCAAACAGGAAGCCTCCGCCAAGCCCGCCGAGTTCGCCAAACTCATGGGCGACGCCTCCACCCGCGTGTCGTCCGGCCGCGCCCCCAGCCTCTACGTCGCCCTCAAGCAGATCGGCGTCGAGCAGAAGGTCGACCTGTCGCAGTTCTTCCCCGAGATCCGTCTCGAGGAGTCGCTCAAGAATGTCGAGAAGCGCAACAACATCCTCCTGGACGAGCTGCTGCGGCGCTCCAAGGGCCGGCTCCAACTCGGGCTGGACCTGAAGGGCGGCGTAGCCTTCACGCTGGAGGTCGACCAGAACGCCATCAGCGCGGACGCCGAGCATGTCCGGCAGGAAAAGCTTACCAAGGCCGTCGAGATCATCGGCAACCGCATCAACGGGCTCGGCGTCACCGAGCCGCTCATCCGCGCCATCGGCGACAACCGGATCGAGGTCCAGCTGCCCGGCGTCTCCACCAAGGATAATCCCGAGATCGTCAGCAGCCTGCGCAAGCCCGCGCGCCTCGACTTCAAGATGGTGCACCCTTTCATCGCCCCGCCGCAGGACGCCCCTCCGGGTTACGAGCGCATGACCTTGGACATCGAGGGCCGCACCGGGGTCGAGAGCCACACCGAGGAACTTTACGTCAAGACCCGCCCGGAGATGACAGGCGAGGGCGTGGCCGATGCCTATCCGACCATGGATGAATTCGGCCGCTTCCGCATCATCCTCAAGTTCACCGACGCCGGCGGCAAGCAGTTTGCCGACGTCACCAAGGCCATCGCCGACGAGGGCCAGCGCTCGGGCACCCTGGGCCGCCTCGCCATCGTGCTCGACCACAAGCTCTATTCCGCCCCGACCGTGAAGGAACAGATCAATGGCGGGAGCGCCGAAATCTCCGGCTCCTTCACCCAGCGCGAGGCCGTCGATCTCTCCAACGTGCTCAACAACCCCCTCGATATCCCGCTCTCGATCAAGGAGCAGTATGAGGTCGGCCCGTCGCTCGCCGACGACGCCATCGCGAGCGGCAAGCTGGCCTTCATCATCGGCACGAGCCTGACCATCGGCTTCATCCTCTTCTTCTACACCATCGGCGGCGTTGTGGCCGCGTTTGGCATGGCGGTCAACGTGCTCATCGTGCTCGGCGTCATGGCCAGCATCGGCGCGACGCTCACGCTGCCCGGCATCGCCGGCATCGTGCTGACCCTCGCCATGTCGGTCGACTCGAACATCCTCATCTTCGAGCGCATGCGCGAGGAGCTGAAGCTCGGCAAGTCGCTGCCGTCCGCCCTCGAGGCCGGCTTCGACAAGGCCTGGTCTGCGATCCTGGACGGCAATCTTACCACCCTCATCACGGCCGTCATCATGATCCTTCTCGGCACCGGCGCCGTGAAGGGCTTCGGCATCACCCTGACGATCGGTATCTTCACCACGATGTTTGCCGCCGTGGTGGTCTCCAAGCTGGTCCTCGAGTTCCTGATCCATCCGGGCTACGTCAAGAAGATGCCGATGTTCTCCCTCCTGCAGAACACCAACTACGACTTCCTCAAGCTGGCCAAGCCGGCCTTCATCGCCTCCTGGGTGATCATCCTGATCGGCGTCGGCGCCGTCGCCATCAAGGGCAAGGCGGTCTATGGCATCGATTTCTCCGGCGGCGACACCGTCACCCTTTCCTTCGCCCAGCGCGTTGAGGTCGGCGCCCTGCGCTCCGCCGCCAATGCGGCCGGCTTCAAGGAGGTCACGCCCGTCTACCAGAAACAGCTCGGTTCCGACCTCGAGGTGCTCAAGGTCACGACCGACTTCGACCAGAGCGAGGCGCTCGTGGCCAAGCTCCAGCAGACCTTCCCGGAGGCCAAGTTCGCCAACGAGGGCGTCAGCCGCATCGGCCCCTCTGTCGGCGCCGAGATCCAGTGGAACGCCCTCAAGGCCATCTTCTGGTCCCTGGTGCTCATCCTCGTCTACGTGGCCTTCCGCTTCGAGTTCGGCTACGGCATGGGCGCGGTGGTCTCGACCATTCATGACGTGCTGATGACCATCGGCCTCTTCGTACTGTTCGGCCGCGAGTTCAACGCCTCGATGGTCGCCGCCATCCTGCTGGTGATGGGTTACTCCATCAACGACACCATCGTCGTGTTCGACCGCATCCGCGAGGAGCTCAAACTCAATCCGACCGGCACGCTGCGCGCCATCGTCAACCGCTCGCTGAACCTCACGCTCTCCCGCACGATCATCACCGGCGGCACCACGCTGTTCACGGCGATCACGCTGATCCTGGTGACCGGCGGCGACGTGAACGACATCGCCTTCACCCTGCTCATCGGTGTCATCACCGGCACCTTCTCGTCGCTCTTCATCGCCAGCCCGATCTTCTACTGGTGGCACAAGGGCGACCGGAAGCACGTCGAGGCCCACCACGACATCGCGCCCAAATACGAGTGGGCCGGCTCTTCCCGCGCCTCAGAATAAGCGGACGGCCTTTCGCCTCCGATGCGCTGGAACTACACGCCGGTCCACGCCGAGAGCGTGGCTGATCTCGCGCGCGCCGCGGGCACCACGGCCGTGCTCGCCGAGCTGCTGCTCCGCGCCGGGCTGGCCGAGTCCGCCGCGGCGGGCCGCTTCCTGCAGCCGACGCTGGCGACGCTCGGCGATCCCTTCCTGCTGGTGAACCTCGAGACCGCGGTCGACCGGATCCTCCGGGCGCTGCGGGCGAAAGAGCGGGTCATCGTCCTCGGCGATTACGACGTGGACGGCGTCTGCAGCACGACGATCCTCGTCAGCCTGCTCCGCCGCCTCGGACTCGAGCCCACCTACGTGGTGCCGCGCCGGCTGGAAGAGGGCTACGGCCTCACCCGCACCTCGATCGAGCGCGCCCTGGAAAAGGGGAAACCCGACCTGTTCATCGCGCTGGACTGCGGCACCAACTCGCACGAGGAGGTCGCCTACCTGCGCGGGCAGGGGATCGACGTCATCCTGGTCGACCACCACCGCTCGACCGAGCCCGCCGCCACCGCGGCGGTGCTGATCAACCCGCACGTCTTTCCCACCGTCGGCGACGACGCCTGGCGCTACCTCTGCACCGTCGGCCTCGTCTTCAAACTGGCCCACGGCCTGTTGAAGAAACTGCGGGCCGAGAACCACCCGGTGGCGCTGACCATCGTGCTCAAGGACTACCTTGACCTCGTCGCCATGGGCACCATCGCGGACTTGGTGCCGCTGCAGGGCGAGAACCGCGTCTTTGCCCGCCACGGCCTGCGCGTACTGGCCGAGACCCGCCGCCCGGGCTTGCAGGCCCTCATGCAGGTCTCCGGGCTCAAGCGCGAGCAGGGGCTCGTGCCGAGCGACATCTCCTTCCGCCTCGGGCCGCGCATCAACGCCAGCGGCCGCCTGGCCGACGCGGCCCTGTCCGTCGACCTCCTGCTCAGCGAGGACCGCGTTTTTTCCGAGACCACCGCCCGCCGGCTCGACGACCTCAACCGCGAGCGGCAGGACATCGAACGGCTCATCACCGAGCGGGCTGAGCGTTACGTCGAGGAGCACTTCCGGGCGGCGAGCGGCCTGGTGCTGTTCGACGAGGACTGGCATCCCGGGGTCGTCGGGATCGTGGCCGGCCGCATTTCGCGCAAATACAACCGCCCGACCATCGTGCTGGGCAACGAGGGCGAGCTGGCCAAGGGCTCGGGCCGCGGGCTTAACGGCTTCAACCTGGTCGAGATCCTCGGGGCCTGCTCGGCTTGCCTCGAGAACTGGGGCGGCCACCCGATGGCCGTCGGCGTGGCCCTGAAAAAGCCCCGGCTCGCCGAGTTCCGGGCGATGTTCGACGAGGTCATCCGGAAGGGCCGCAATGGTGAGGCCAGTGAGCCTGGCCTGGAGCTTTCCGGCTGGATCGAGGCCACGCAGCTGAACGAGCAGTTGATGGGCGAGCTGGAGCAGATGCAGCCCTTCGGCATGGGCAACCCGGAGCCGGTTTTCGGGGTGCGGGGAGTGCGGCTGCGCAACCGGCCGGACGTCTTCAAGGAGCAGCATTTCCGCTTCGCCGGGGAGGATGCCGCCGGCCGCCGGGTCAGCGGCGTGGCCTGGAAGCTGGCCGACCGTCTGCCGCCCGTGGGGGCGCCGCTGGAAATGGCCGTGCAGCTCAACTGGAACCACTATAACGGCCGCAAGATTCTACAAATGGAGTTGCTTGATTGGCGGCTGGCCGGAACGTAGAGGCCATCCTGCCGCCGCCCCCATGTTCGAGACCCTGCTGAAGTATTTCGAAGGCTCCCCGCTGTCGCTCTGGGGGCCTTTTTTCGTGCTCCTGCTCTGCGGGCTGGGCCTGCCGGTGCCGGAGGACATCGTGCTGGTGGCGGCCGGTGCCCTGGCTGAGATCGATGGCCGCGGTTGGATGGAGGTCAGTCTGGTCATGTATGCCGGCGTCATGCTCGGGGATTCCACGATTTTCTTTGCCGGCCGCTTTTTTGGCGGCCGCCTGCGGAACTCACGATGGTTCCAGCGCTATTTTTCCGAGAAGAAACAGGCGAAGGTGGAGGATCTCTTTGACCGCTACCACTCTTGGGTGCTGTTCGTCGGTCGTTTCCTGCCCGGTCTGCGGGCGCCGATCTTCTTCACCGCTGGCTCCACCCGGGTCAAATTCTGGAAGTTTTTCTGTTTCGACGGCCTCGCCGCCTTGGTGAGCGTGCCGTTCTTCGTCTGGCTCGGCCACTGGCTGTGGGCGAAGTTCAAGGACGACATTGTCCAACTCGACCGCGCGCTCGACCAGACCCAGACCGTCACGATGCTGGTGGCCCTCGTCATCCTCGTCATCGTGGTGACGGTGGTGATCCGCAAAATCCGCGATTCCCGCACGAAATGGGACGACTGAGCCGGGTGGGGCCGGGGCCCAAAGCCCCCGATAAAATTCTGCTTGAAGTCACTCCCGGAAGTTCGCTTATTCGGCCTTCCTTCGTGCGGGCATAGCTCAACTGGATAGAGCGCCAGACTACGAATCTGGAGGTTTGGGGTTCGACTCCCTATGCCCGCACCATTTTTTTCCTGCTTGGGGTCACATGGGGCACATTTCGCCTCAAAAAAGAGGCAAAATGTCTCATCTTGGATTTCCTGAGGAGACGTCGAGAATTGCACGGAGTAGCTCAGCGAGCGCGAAGGCATCTAGGCTCACCCCGACCTGGAACTTGGAGAAGATAATCCGCTTCCCGAATACCTTGCCGATTATTTCGGCTGCTGATGCCACCGCATGATAGGCTCCTCCTCCACCAGCCTGACGTTCACCTTCACCCGCACGCCTCTGCGACGTAATCTTGTAAAGAGGGGTTCCAGCGGGGCGCTCAGCGTTGACGTACCTTGCGATTTCTTCGGTGCGGTGGCGGAGGGCTTGGTCGACTTCATAGGCGAGTGCGTTTTCGCACTTCTCGGGAATCGCGGATATGGCGTCGATTTTTTTGCGTAATGGGCGTCGCGTCGCCGCGCACCAGGGCCGCGAATTCCTCGCGCTGTGCGACTCATCGCCTGCCCGACTAGATGCGCGGCCAGCTGGAGGCCATGGTCTTCATCGGCGAGTAGATGTGGCTGCAGAACAATTTGTAGCCGGCGCAAAGATAATTCAGGCCTGTCTCACCAGTCGGAGTCTTCAGGAAGCGGCGCTTGGGGCACTCTCCGTGGCCGGCGATTCGCCCCGGACACTCGCGGTAAATTCTGGGCAGATTACCCGCCTATGAGTTTACATTTTGCGCGGAGCAATAATTCAGCGGGGCGCCAGGCCTGCCGGATCCGGCAACTGGCCCGAGCCACTTTGTGGTATCGGGCCGAGCAGCGCAGCGCCCGCCAGCAGCAGTTGGCGGCAGGATTGCAGGCGCTGGCCGAGGCGCACCCGCGCCGCCTACGGCTATCGCCCGCATCGCCGTGGTAGGAAGGCTGGTCGGTGGGCAAGCAGCAGGTGCAGCCACCGGGATAGTTTTTCCCGGCCAGCTCCTGACGTGAGGGGGCACTTCATCTGCACGAGAAAAATTTCACATTGCATATATGTATACAATGGCATCCAAAGTCATCATGAAACGGGGCTCAATTGATAATGCCTACGATTCCATCCGGGGCAAGATCCTGAGTGGGAAGTTACCTCCGGGGCACGCCTTGATGACAGATCTCATGGCCAAGGAAATTACGGCGAGCCGCACCCTGGTGCGTGAGGCCCTGCGCAAACTGGAGGCCGACGGTCTCGTCACCATCCGGCCACATGTGGGCGCGCGCGTGAAAAAGATGCAGCTGAAGGAGTATCGCGAGATGTGTGACCTTGCGCCTGGCCTTGGAGAGCCATGCCGCCGGCCTGGCCGCGATAAACCGCACGGAGTTAGACGTGGGCGAAATGCGTTATGCCGTGAAAGCCATGCAGGAGCTGACCAAGCGGATCATCTCGCCCAGGAACAAGCAGTCCCTGCGGGCGTAAGTGGTGCGCGAGGACGTGCGTTTCAACATCGCCGTGATGTCCGGGGCAAAAAACACCCTGATGAAAAAGAGATCTTCCGGTTTCATCTCACCACCCGCATGCTCTCCCGGCCGGGGAGCGAGCCGGTTCCGCCGAAGCGGGCCGAGACCAATGCCTGCCTGCGGGTGATCCTGGCCAAGCACAATGACATTGATGAGGCCATCACGGCCTCGAACTACCCCCTGGCCAAAAAAGCGATGGAAGCCCATATTCAGGAGATGATTGAGCACTGGTTCCTGACCATGGCCCGAACGGAAAGCGGGGCTATTGCGCGGGAACTGACGCCGGAGGAATGGGTTTACCGGCCCTGAGCCACACCGAAGACTTATGCCTCACCAGACGCGCAAAAATAAAATCGCTGGACTCACCATGCCATTGCTTGCGGTATGCCTCAATGCTGTGGAGCAGCGCTGGCAGGAATTGCCGGCCCTGCCCGAACCGAACGGCGGGTTCGCCTGCGGGGTGCTACCCGACGCCATCATTGTGGCGGGCGGAACAAATTGGACTGATGGAAAAAAACAGTGGCTCAAGTCGGTGCGAAAATTGGATTTGGAGTCGCTCCGCTGGAGCGACCTTGGCCCGCTGGACCAGCCCCTGTCATACGCGCTGGTGGGTGTATCCCGGGCGGAGCTGCTCCTGGTGGGTGGCACATCGGGCGCCGCCGCGTTTCATGGCAAAGTTAGCATCGGGGGCGGGAGGGTAGCTTACGCCTTTGCCGGGGGTTTTACGATCCCATCCGTACTGGCGGCGGGTGGCCAGATTGCCGATGAGCTTCTTTGTGTGGGCGGCACCGACGACCTGGTGAATGCCGCGGGCTATCGCCGGGACGCGTTTTCGTGGAACCTAAAGACGGGCACGCAACGGACCCTGCCTCCCTATCCGGGGCCGGCCTTCGGACTGGCGGCCGCGGCGGTCACGGGCACCGAGTTGTTTCTATTTGGCGGGGTCACTTGGGACGCGACAAACCAGACGGTGGTGAACCTCAGCGAGGCCTATGCGTTTTCCCCGCTGCGCAACAGCTGGCGCAGGCTGGAATCTTTTCCGTTCAGTGTGCGCGGGGTGTCCGCCGTGGCCCTGGATGACCGGCTCCTTTATATTGCCGGCGGCTACAAGAACAAGGAAGAGGAGTTCACCGACCAAGCGTTCATCTACGACGTGGAAAACGACCAGTATAGGACGGCGCCGGCGCTGCCCTACCGGGCCATGGTCGGCTTGGTACGCAGCGGCGAGTATGTTTATTGCCTTGGGGGTGAGGACAAACAGAAGCACCGGTCCGCCGCCGCGTATCGCATCAAGGTTGCAGATTTGCTCCGTCCGTAGCGGATCACCACCGGCTGATTTCACCCAGCCATTCCGGCGCCAGTTTGGTTTGCAGGGCGGCAAGCGCATTTTGCAGGTTTGCCGGTGTGCGGGCGCCGACTAGGACGGTTGAGACTAGGGGATTTGCCAGAACCCAGGCCATGGCTAGTTGTAGCGGAGGCAAGCCCACCCGGGCGGCTAGTTGATGCAGCAGCTGCACCCGGCGGAAATTCCGCGGGCTAAAATAGATGTCGGCGTGGGCCGGGATGACATCGAAGCGGGACCCCTTGGGCACAGCGTCGCGGTCCGGGGTATACTTTCCGGAGAGAAATCCTGCGGCCAACGGGCTGTAGGCCATGACGCCGAGGCGCTCCCGCTGCGCCACGGGCAGGGCATCGTGGTCCGTTTGCAGGAGATTATAGGGCAGCTGCACGGTCCCGAAGGGGCGCAGCTTTAACTGGCGGCTCATATCCAGGGCGGCCAGCACCTGCGGGCCGGAGTGATTGCTGCAGCCACCGGCGCGCGCCAGGCCGGCACTGATTACGGCATCGATGGCGGCGGCGGCTTCGGGGGCGGGGGTGGCCGGATCGTAATTGTGATAAAGATAGACGTCGACGCGGTCGGTCTGCAGGCGCGCTAGGCTCGCTTCCAGGGCGCTACGGACATGGGTGCAGGTGAAGTCCTTGGTCACCTTGGTCACAAGGGTGATCCGGTCACGGCATCCGCGGGCTTTCAGCCACCGGCCAATTATTTTTTCCGACGAATGCATCTCGTGCGAGACTTCCCGGATGTCGTCGATTCCCAGGCGCTCCCGCCGGTAAGCGGCGGCATTGCCCCCGCCGTAGGCCTCGGCCGTATCGAAAAGCGTGATGCCATTCTCCAGCGCGTAATCCATGAGTGAGAACGCGCTCGCCTCCGTGATCTCGCGGCCGAAGTTTGTACAACCTAGTCCGAGGCGGCTGGGGAGAGGGGTAGTTTGCATAAGGATCTGCCCGGTGATAAACTCATCTCGAAGACCGGGGGAAGCGCTTGCTGGATCGAACAGGGCAGCAGGCCAGTCTGGCGGTGATTGCAGTGTTCAAAACACGCCAGCACCAGATAAAAACGACGGGAAACCGGCTTTGCCAAGGCACCTGCGTTCCACCCTGAATCTGCTTTTCATTGACCATAGGGAGCATCGTCACCACGTGACTCCACGGGCTGAACGTGCGGGCTCGGTCATCGACGCCAGTCTCACGCGCGAGTTTCGGGACGAGATGGGCCGGAATCAATTCGATGAGCTGACGCAGCACGGTAGTGTGCCGACGGCTCGGTTGCGGTGTTTTTTGTTTTTCACCCCTGCCTTGTGCAGGTAAAAATCCCGCAACCGAGCCTCTTACCTCACTCAGATATGCCAGCGCTGTGGGATGGTTCTGACTTTGTTTCACTTGCTATTGAAGCCAGCAATGGGAGAGGGGGTATTGATTCTAAGTAAGGCCGGGATCTAAAACGATTGACACTACACACAAACGTATGGACATGTATACAGGATTAATTGTCTCACCCCTCCAAAACTAACCGTCTATGAATACCACTAGCAAAGTCTTGCGCTCCCCTCGGAGCTTACTCGCGGCAATCGCTGCAAGCTTGTTTGCCGTCGTCCCGCTGCCCGCTCAAACCGCTTCGACAACCCCTGCGGCGGCGAAGGACGCGGCGCTCGAACTATCGGTTTACCGCGTCATATCGAGCCAGGACCAAGGCTATCTGGCGAACAGCGCGACTCCGTTCAAGACCCGCCAAGCCATGGTGGACATCCCGCAGGCGATCACCGTGGTCACGCGCGACTTGATCGATGACATCGGTGAAATTGATCTGGCCAAAGTGCTGACCTACGTAGGCGGTGTGCCCAAGTTTGGCGGCGAACTTTTCCAATTACGCGGCAGCAATGCCTTTTCGACCTACCCCGTGGTAGATGGCCTGATCTCCCGCACGGTTTACATGGACAACATCTTTATTGACTCGATCGAGATTATCCGCGGACCGGCCGCTTTGCTTTATCCCAACTCACAGCTTACCGGGGTGATCAATAAAACCACCCGGCGCCCACAGTCAAAGCCGATGACTTCGATCACAACCAAAGTCACGGACTACGGCCAATACCGGGTAGTCGGCGACTCGACCGGCCCGATCGGAAAGGTCGGGGCTGGCCAGCTCAACTACCGCATCCTGGGCGGGTTCATGGGGGGTGATGCCTATTTCACCAACACGAAAGAGGATCGTGCAATGCTCCATCCCTCTCTTCAGTGGGACTACGAGAAAACCAGTGTCATGATGGCTTACGATTATCAGAAGATAACCCGGCCCTCGAATCCCACTGCTGTTCTCCAACCCAACGGTAGGATTTTCACTGGTGGCGGTCGTGAAAACAGCCTCTTCCTTCCCCCGGGCGCGTCCGAGACCCACGAACATAACGGTTTCCGGGGCAGTATAGTGCACCAGTATTCCCGCAACTGGGAGAGCAGGATCGGCTTGGACTGGAATACGATGCACCGGGTCGGCAGCGTAGTATTGCCCACCGGCGGGGTCAATTGGGACACCCGCACGATCAGCTTCTTTAATCGCCGCAATGACTTGAAACTGGAAAATGCATCCATCTCGCTGGACACCAACGGAAGCTACGAACTGGCTGGTATGAAACACCAGAGCACTTTGGGGCTCAACATTACGGTGCAAAAGGCGACCAACAAGCTCTGGACGAACTTTGATTTCGGCGGACCAGGGAATCGGTTCAATGTGCGCCCCATCGACAATCCCAGCGTCAATACCCTGCCCGTGTTGCCTATCGGCTCCTTTGTGGCGCCCGCCAATCCTGGCAATCGGGTCCGCAGCGAATTCTCGAACTTCTACTTCCAGCAGAATATCGAGGTTATTAAAGACCGGCTCCTCCTCATCGGTGGCTACGCCAAGTTCCTGGATGAGACCAACAACCTCGCGAATTACACGGTCAACACCGCCACGTTGGCCAGGGTGAACTCCAACCTCCACCGGTTCGGCGTGGTCGCGCAGTTTTTCAAAAAGAAACTGGCCCTCTACGCCATGACGGCCAACAGCCAATTGCCGCCCAGCCCCACGGCTATTTTGGCAGATGGCACCTCGGTCCCGGGTGCGTCCGGTAGTGGCAAGGAAGCCGGCATCAAGCTCAGCCTGCTCGAGGGCAAGTTCAACGCGACTTTCTCCTACTTTGATCTCGAAACCTCCGGCTTGGCGGTCTTTGGCGGCGTTCTCCCCGATGGCCGCAGCTTTAACGTCCTGATCGGCAAGACGCGCGCCAAGGGCTTTGACGGCGAAATCACCCTCGGTTTGTCCAAGAATCTTGAGCTGATCACAAACTTCTATTCCGGCACGGTGAAGGATCAGCTCAACCTCCCCGTGGAGGACTCCTATAAATCCACCATCGGCTTTATCGGCAAATATTCGTTCCACGATGGAGCCGCCAAGGGCCTTTCCCTCGGAGTTGGTGGCTATCATACCACCGGACGGGTGACGGGCACCGGCGCGCTAACCTATGCCGGTAAACCCACCCGAATCACGAATGATTCGGATCCTATCGTGAAGCTCTTCGCCAACTACAACCTGAACAATAAATGGTCTTTCAAGCTCGAGCTGGAAAACGTTTTCGATGGGCTCTACCCGTTGGCCATCAACAATGCGGTGCTGCTTGAAACCAACATCGGGCGCAGCTTCTCGTTCCAAGCTGCCTATCGTTTCTAATCCCTCCCGGATTGCCTGTTTTCCGCCGGTTGCTGCGCCAAGTCATTTGTGGCGTGGGACCGGCGGATTCGCGTAAGCACCCAACCGACCGTTTAACCCGCCGCTTCTTGCCGTGAACCCACCGCATGACTCCGGGCCAACCACGCCACTGGCTCAGGGCCGGCGGACTTTCATCCGCCAAGCGGCAGCCGGCGCGACGGCCTTGCTCGGTTTGCGAGCCGCAAGCGCCGTAGCGCCCACGTCGTCCCCCGGGCCGGCAGATCCGCCGGGCGCTGGCGCGACGGACGGAGTCTACTTGTGCTTCAGCCCGCACGAAGCCGGGTTCGTCGAGGCTTTGGTTGATCTTATGTGCCCCGCCGATGAGCTGACGCCGGGCGGAGTGGAATGTGGCCTCGCGATCTTCATCGACCGCCAGCTGGCCGGCGCCTTCGGCCGGGGGGAACGACTTTATCTCCAGGGGCCGTGGCGGCCGGGCCGGCCGGAAGACGGCTACCAATTGCCGATGGCCCCGGCGCAGTATTTCAAACACGGCCTGGCGGCCGCCGAACGGGCCTGCGCGCAGCTGCATGGCCGCGATTTTGCCGGCCTGGACATGGCGGCGGCCGATTTGTTTTTGCAGGCGGTGGCCGGTGGCAAAGTCACCTCGGGCGAGGTGCAGCTCGATGTCTGGTTCAACGAAACGGTTTATCCGCTCTTCACGCAGGCGTGCTTTTCCGATCCGGTCTATGGCGGCAATCGCGGCAAGGTATTCTGGAAGATGATCGGCTACCCCGGGCTGCCGGCGGTCAACGGCCTGAACATGACGAAATACCGCGGCAAACCGTTTCCGGGCGCGGCGGCCCCGTTGTCCATGGAGGATTTTAGCTGACATGAAACGGCTGCCCCATCGTTCCGTCGTGGTGGTGGGGGCCGGGGTCGCTGGTGGATTGATTTCCCGGCAACTCGCGCTCCGGCAGATCGATACAGTGGTGCTTGAGCGCGGCGGAGACCACCAGGGTGGGGCCGAGGGACGGTTGCCGACGCAGCGCGACGAATTGCGCTGGGACATCCGCACCGGGTTGATGCAGGACGCCACGAAGGAGACCTACACTTTCCGCCGGTCGCGCAATGAGGCCGCACGACCCATGCGACGGCTCACGGCGTTCCTGCCTGGCACGGGCGTCGGCGGCTCCGGCAGCCATTGGAACGGGCAGGTCTGGCGCTGGGCAGATTACAACCTGGCGCTGCGCTCGCGCCTCGCGCAGCGCTACGGCGCAGCGGCAATCCCCGTGGACATGCCGCTGCAGGACTGGGGCGTCACCTACGACGAACTCGAACCCTACCACGACCTGTTCGAGAAACTCTTCGGCATCTCCGGCCGCGCGGGCAACCTGCGCGGGGTGATCCAGCCGGGCGGAAACCCATTCGAGGCCCCGCGCGAGAATCCATATCCCCAAGCTCCTTTGGAAACCACGGAGGCCGGGATGATCTTCGAGGAAACGGTGACCCGCAAATTCGGCTACAAGCCGTTCCCGTCGCCGGCCGCCAACTCGAGCGGGGTTTACGTCAATCCCGACGGCATGCGGCTCGGGGCCTGCCAGTATTGCGGCCATTGCGACCGCTTCGTGTGCGAGGCCAACGCCAAGGGCACGCCTGACCTGTTGCTTTTCCCCTGGCTGGCGCGACAGCCGCGTTTCGAGCTGCGGAAGCACAGCCAGGTGCTGGCCGTGGACCATGATTCTGTTGCCGGCCGGGCGCGCGGTGTCCGCTACCTCGATCTCACCACGGGGGAGGAGTATTTTCAGCCGGCCGACGCTGTCGTGCTCGCGGGCTTCACGATGACCAACACGCGCCTGTTGCTGGCGGGCGGGATCGGCCGCGCCTACGATCCTGCGACCGGCACCGGCGTGGTCGGCCGAAACTTCTGCTACCAGGCTAACTCCGGTCTCGCCGTCTTCATGCCCGGACGCTGGATCAACCCCTTTCTCTCCGCAGGCTGCACCGGCACGATTATTGACGAGTTCAATGACGATAATTTCGACCACACCGGCCTGGGGTTCCTCGGGGGCGGCTATATCGGTGTCAATGTCGGCTCGGGCCGGCCCATCAACACGCGCCGGCTGCCGCCCGGCACGCCGCGCTGGGGGTCCGCCTGGAAACGGGCGAACGCCGACTGGTATGCGCACACCTTTGCCGTCGGCGTGCAGGGCAGTTGCTACCCGCATCGGGAAAACTACCTCGACCTCGATCCCGATTACACGGACGCGTTTGGCCAGCCGCTGCTCCGGATGAACTTCGATTTCCGCGAGAATGAACAGAAACTTTCCGCCTACTGCACCGCGCAGGCGGAACGCATCGCATCGGCCATGGGCGCGACCTTGGTCGGTCCGGCCGCGCCGCGTTCGGCCCCCTTTGATGCCCGGCTCTATCAGGGTTCGCACATCACCGGCGGCACACCGATGGGGGCGGATCCGGCGACCAGTGTGGTCTCCCCGCGCCTGCAGCACTGGGATGCCGAGAACCTCTTTGTCGCGGGCGCCTCGGTGTTTGCCCAAAACTCCGGCCACAACCCCACTGGTCCGGTAGCGGCCCTGGCCCTGCGACTCGGCGACGATTTGGTGCGCTATCTCGAAAAACCCGGCCGACTCTCATGAGACCCCCCGTCACATTGATCGTCCTTTTCTGTTGTGCCGTGGGCGCTATCCGGCTGTTTGGCGCGGATGCGGTTGCCGCTGAAAAGCCGGGTGCTGCCGAGCGCGGGCTGGTGGTGTTCAACCAGTGCGCGGTCTGTCACGGTGAGCAAGCCGCTGACGTGCCGAATCCCGGTCCGGACCTGCGGGGGATCGTCGGTCGTCCTCCCGGCCGCGTGTCCGGTTATCGTTACAGCCGGGCCTTGCGCAACACGCGGTCCGCGTGGACGGACGTCACGCTCGATGCTTTCATCGCCGATCCCCAGGCGGCGGTGCCGGGCAACACCATGCCTTTCCCCGGGATTGCCGATGAAACCGAGCGTCGCGACCTGATTGCCTACCTCAAAACCCTCAAATGACACCACCGATGAACCGCAAAGAGTTTCTCACCGTGTTGGGCGCCAGCAGCGTGGCCTTGGGCACACTCAAGGGGGCCACCGATCCCAAACCGTCCGCGGCCGCACCGACCGGACCGACCGGACCGGACGGACGCTTTGATCAGCTCCTCAACCTCGACGATGTCGAGGCCTTGGCGCGGACGGTGATGCTGCCGTCGGTCTACGAGTTCGTGGCCAGCGGCGCGGCGGACGAAATCACGCTGCGGTGGAACCGTGAGAAATACCGTGACATCCGGCTGCAGCAGCAGGTGCTCCGGGATCTCTCCAGGCTGGATTGCTCGACGACACTCCTGGGTCAGAAAATGAACACGCCGATCCTGCTCGCACCGACCGCGGGTCACCGGCTGTCGCATCCCGAGGGCGAACTGGCCACCGCGCGCGGGGCGGGTGCGTTCGGGGCGACCATGGTCCTGAGCGCCGGATCAAACACGGGCATCGAGGATGTGATGGCGGCCGCTTCGCATCCGGTGTGGTTCCAGCTCTACGTCTTCAAGGATCGCGGTCTCAGCCGGGCGCTGATCGAACGTGTGCAGGCGGCCGGTGTGAAAGCGATCTGCGTCACGGTCGACGCTCCGCTCGACGGGGCCCGCAACCGGCAGATGCGGACGCCGTTCACGCTGCCGCCGGGCGTCGGTTATCCCCATTACGTGGGCATCAAGGAACCGGGGTCGGTGCAGACCATCGACCTCGTGCGCCCGTCCAACCTGATGTGGCGGGATATCGAATGGATGCGCTCCTTCATGAAGGTGCCGATGCTGCTCAAGGGGATCATGAACCCGGCCGATGCGCAGACTGGCATCAAGGCCGGTGCGGAAGGCATCATCGTCTCCAACCACGGTGGCCGCTGCCTCGACACCCAACCGGCCACGATCGAGGCGCTGCCCCGCGTGGTCGAAGCCGTGGCCGGCCGGGTGCCGGTGATTGTGGATGGCGGCATCCGGCGTGGCACCGATGTGGTCAAGGCCATCGCCTTGGGTGCCGCCGCGGTGCAGATCGGGCGGCCCTATGTCTACGGCCTGGCCTCCGGGGGGGCCGAAGGCGTGACCCATGTGCTCAAGATTCTCCAGCAGGAACTGCTCATGGCCATGTCCCTTCTCGGTTGTCCTACCATCGGATCGATCGACCGGTCAATTCTCTGGAAATGACGTCGCCACATTCTTCGTGCGACGGCAAAGACAATGGGCGCCGCGCGGGCGGCTCGCGGTTGGCCGGGCTGCTGATTGTTGCCGCCATTGTGCCGAATACGGCCTTTGCCGCCGAAACGGGCGAAGCTCCGCTGCGCGGCTTGGGGGTGGTCGACTGGCTGGTGCTCGTCGGCGTCGCCGCGGCGCTCATCGGCATCGGCGCCTACTATTCCCGCCGGCAGAAGACGGCGGAGAACTATTTCGTGGCCGACCGCAACATGTCGCCGTTCTTGGTGGGAATCTCGCTGTATGCCACGATCTGCAGCACCCTGACCTACCTCGGGCTGCCGGGGGAAGTCGTGCAGAACGGCCCGGTCTATCTGGGCGCGACGCTCGCGGCGTTTCCGGTCGTTTATCTGGTCGTGGGTTATCTGGTGATTCCATTCATCATGCGCCTGAAGGTCACCAGTGCCTACGAATTGCTGGAGGAGCGCCTCGGTCTGCCGGTGCGGCTCGCAACTTCGGCGGCGTTCCTGATGACGCGGTTCGTGTGGATGGGGCTGATGCTCTACACGACGTCGCTCATTTTGGTGACGGTGATGGGGTGGGACCCCGCCTGGATTCCCCTGATCTCGATCGTCACCGGCATGATCACCACGACGTATTCGCTCGTAGGCGGATATGCGGCGGTCGTGATCACAGACGTGTTGCAGTTTTTCATTCTGCTACTGGGGGCCATCGCGACCGTGGTCTGCATCACCGTCCTCATGGGCGGGGTCGGGGCGTGGTGGCCCGCGCACGGGACGGCGCATTGGGCGCCGCAGCCTTTTTTCAGCGCGGATCCCCAGGTGCGGGTGACGATGGTCGGCACGTTTGCAGGCGCGATCATTTGGTGGGTCTCCACCTCGACTTCCGACCAGATGGCGGTCCAGCGCTTCCTGAGCACCCGCGATGTGCCGACCGCGCGCCGCGCCCTGCTCCACAACTGCATCGCCGCCGGGTCCGTCGTCGTCGCCCTCGGCCTCGTGGGTTATGCCGTGCTGGGTTTCTACCAGACGAATCCACACTTTGTGCCCCCGCACCTTTCCCTGGCGAAGAACGGCGACACGCTGTTTCCCCATTTTGTCGGTCACTTCCTGCCGGTGGGCCTGCCGGGTCTGGTGGTGTCCGGCCTGCTTGCGGCCGCGATGTCCAGCCTCAGCTCGGGCATCAACTCCAGCGCCACGGTCCTGACCAAGGACTTCATTGAGACGCTCTCGCCAAATCCCGGGCGGACCGAATCCACCCGGGTGAAACACGCCCGACTGCTGGCCATGGGTGTCGGGGTTGCGGCCATCGCCGCCAGTCTGTTGGTCGATCTCATTCCGGGTAACCTGGTCGAGCTGGGCGGCAAGATGGTGAATCTTTTCCTCTGCCCGTTGTTTGGCATCTTCTTCCTCGCCCTGTGGGTTCCCTTTGCCACGCCCTTTGGTGCGATCCTGGGCTTCCTCTACAGCTTCATTACGGCCCTGCTGGTCGGCTACTGGGACCTGTTCACCGGCGGACCGGCCATCAGCTTCCAGTGGATCGCCCCCGCGGCGCTGCTGGTGTCGATCGCCTCCGGCTGTCTCTTCAGCTTGCTGCCCACCCGGGGCAAACCGGCTCGGGTCGTGGCCGCCTACACCCTCCTCGCGTTGCTTCCCTGGGTTGGCGTCGCAGTGTTTTTCGGCGGGCACACCCAGGCCTCTTAGCCACCGGCCCAGTAATCTGATTTCATATGAAGAAAATCCGCTTTGGCATCACCGGTTCCGGTTACATGGGACGCACCCACGCTGAAGCCGTCCAATATCACTCCGACACCGCCGAACTCGTCGCCATCTGGGGCGGCAGCCGGGCTGCGGCGCTCGCCGAACGCTGCGGCGTGACCTGCGAGCCCTCGCTCGAATCCCTAGTCGCCCGCCGGGACATCGATGCGATCATCATCACCACCCCGCCACACCTACATTGCAACGAGACCTTGCTGGCGATCCAGTCGGGCAAGCATGTGCTGGTGGAGAAACCGATGGCGACCAAGGTGGAGGACTGCGACCGCATGCTCGCGGCTGCCGCGAAGCACCAGCGGGTGATTTCGGTCGCCTATAACCTGCGCTTCCGCATCAACCTACCCAAGGTAAAGCAACTGATCGCGGAGGGTGCGATCGGCCGCGTGCAAAGCATGCACTATTCGATGATCCGCCAGCTGGCCAACGCCGGGAATTTCGGCGGCACCAAGGCGAGCTGGGTCAACCTGCCCGAGATTGTCGGTTTCGTGATTGACGCGCTGCCGCACGGGGTGGACGCCATCCGCTGGGCCACCGGGGCCGAGGTGAAGCGCGTCGCCGGCTTCAGCCGGATCTTCACACCCGGACGCGCGATCGAGGACACGACGGTGGGCCTCATGGAGTATACCAACGGCGCTGTCTGCTCGGTCCACATCACCCAGGCATCGCACGGAGACTACGAGGGCGAGATGGCCCACCTCAGCATCGTGGGCAGCGCGGGCAGCCTCGACATGGATGGCTTCGGTGATCTCCACCTGACGGACCGCGCCAGAGGCTGGCGGCTGGTGGCCACTCAACCGCCGGTCATGGCGGACGACCCCGAGTCCGCCTACAAGGAGGGCCGCATGCGGGCATTCTACAGCCAGATCCAGTCGTTTATCGACAATATCCATGGCAAACCGGCCGAGATCGGCACGGGCCGGGACGGCCGCCAAGGCCTGGCCGCCTCGCTCGCCCTGATGACCTCGAGTGACCAGGGACGCTTCGTCGACCTAACCTGAACAACGGCATGCAATCTACCTCGCCGGTCGTTCGCATCCTTTTCAACCGGGACGTGGCCTACATTCCAGCCGCGATGGCTCTATTCACCAATTATCATTGCGGACCGACGCGCTCGCTCGCCACGGGCATCCACATGCCGGGTTTCGTGCTCGGCTCCGTGATTGGCGGACTGGGTGGCTGGCTGGCGCTGCATCACGGATGGAACTACGCCTCCACGGTGATTGGCCTGGTTTACAGCACAGGAGCGGCCGCACTGGTTGGTCACTGGGATGTGATCACAGGCGGTGCCCAGCTCAACTTTCAATGGATCACTTTGGTGGCCCTCGTGACGACCGTCCTAGGCAGCAACTCCTTCAGCCTGTGGCCAACCCGCGGCAAGCCAGCCTGGGTGCTGGCGGCCTACTCTGGCGCGGCGCTGCTCTGGACGATGTTGTTCGGCCTCCTGCGCCGCTGAGGACATGCCAGCCCCCCGATTTCATGCCGCTTCTCTCACTAAACCCTAAAAATATGAATAAAATACGTTTTGGCATCACCGGTTCCGGCTACATGGGGCGCACCCACGCCGAAGCCATCAAGCATCTGGGCTCCTCGGCGGAGCTCGTCGCCATCTGGGGCGGCACGCGCGCCGCCGGCTTGGCCGAACGCTGCGGTTGCGCCTGCGAGCCCACCCTGGAGGGATTGATGAGGCGCAAGGACATTGACGCCGTCGTCATCACCACGCCGCACCAGTGCCACGTCAAAGAGGTCATGCTGGCCTTGGAAGGCGGCAAGCACGCTCTGATCGAAAAGCCCATGGCCACGAAGGTGGAGGATTGCGACTTGATGCTCGCAACTGCCGCCAAGCACGGCTTGGTCACCGCAGTGGCCCACAACCTGCGCTTTCGGATCAACCTGCCGAAAATGCGCGAGCTGATCACGGCCGGCGCTATCGGCAAGGTGCAGAGCATGCATTTCTCCATGATCCGGCAGCTGGCGAATGCAGGCAACTTCGGCGGTAACAAGACGGGCTGGGTCAACCAGCCTGAAACCATCGGCTTTGTCATCGACGGCCTGCCCCATGGCGTCGACGCGATGCGCTGGGCCACCGGCGCCGAGGTCACCCGGGTGGCCGGCTTCAGCCGCACCTATTCGCCGGAGCGTCCGATCGAGGACACGACGGTCGGCATCATGGAGTTCTCCAACGGCGCCATCTGCTCGGTGCACACCACGATCGCCTCACACGGGGACTTTAACGGCGAAATGGCCCGTCTCATGGTCTGTGGCAGCAGCGGTAGCATCAACATGGACGGCTTTGGTGACATGCACCTCACCGATCGCGAGAAAGGCTGGCGGCTTGTCTCGAACCAGCCGCCGGTGATGGCGGACGACCCGGAATCGGCCTACAAGATTGGTCGCATGAAGGCGTTCATCGACCAGATCCAGTCCTTCATCGACGGGCTCAATGGCAAGCCGTCCGAGGTCGCCAAGGGTTCCGACGGTCGCGCCGGTCTGGCCGCCTGTCTGGCCATGCTTACCTCCAGCCAGTCGGGTCGCGTGGTGGAACTGCGTTGAACGGACCCATGAACCCAAAGAAACCTGCCCTCAAGATTCTCCTGCATAAGGACGTATCGTATCACCCCAGCAGCGGGGAGATGGCCGCCTTGCGGGACGCGCATCCGGGGGTCGAGATCGTCGAGGCGTTCGGCAACGACGGGATCGCCGAGCCGGATCTCGGCGATGTTTCCATCTTGTTGACCGATCTGCGGGTGCCCAAGGACCTGCGGGCGTGTCCGCAGCTGAAATGGATTCAGCTGGTCTCGGCCGGTGCCAACCAGGTGACCAACACGGCAATCGCCGACAGCGACATTCTGGTCACCACCGCCAGCGGACTGCACGGAGTGCCGATCGCGCAGTTTGTCACAGGCAACCTGCTCATGCTGGTCCACTGCATGCCGCAACTGGGTGAGATCCAACGGTCGCGCCACTGGCCGGCGTCCCGCTGGGAATTCCGAGGCTCCCTGCTGCGCGGGAAGACGACGGGCGTGCTGGGTTACGGCAGCATTGGCCGGGAGTGCGCCCGACAACTGCATGCGCTGGGCATGCGCATCGTCGCCCTTGATCCAGGTCCCCGGCGCGATGACGGCTACAATTGCTGGCCGGGCACGGGAGATGCGGCCGGCGCGCTCCCGGAGCGCTGGTTCCAACCGGCGGAGGTCGGCAGCATGATGCGCGAGTGCGACGTGCTCGTGGTGGCCGCTCCCTATACTCCGCACACGGCGGGTATGATCGGACGGGCGGAACTTGACCTGATGAAACCGGGCGGGCGGGTCGTCATCATCTCGCGCGGCGGCATCGTCCAGGAGCGCGCACTGGCGGATGCGCTCACCCGCGGACACCTCGGCGGCGCCGCCGTGGATTGTTTCGAACAGGAGCCGCCACCGCCCGAGCACTTCTTCTATGAGACCCCCAACCTGATCATGACGCCGCACATGGCGGGCGCCTTCGAGGGGTTCTGGCCGGCGATGATGAACCTGTTCGCCGAAAACCTGCGCCGCTTCCACGAGGGGCGCCCGCTACTCAACCAGACCAACAAGCGCCTTGGTTATTGAGCATCCGTGCCATGACCACCCCTTCGCCGGCTGGAAACCAAGCCCCCACGGTTGCGTCGCTGCCAGCGGCGGCCTGGGTCGCGGTGGGCGTGCTCTGGTTGGCGGGAGGGTCGAATTATCTCACGCGCACGATGCTGACCACGATGCGCGGCTCGATCCTGGAGGAGATCCCGATGAGCGATGCGCAATTCGGCCTGCTCACGTCCGGATTCCTCTGGGTTTATGCTGCGGCCAGTCCCTTGGCCGGTTTCATGGCGGACCGGTTCAGCCGCCGCCTCGTGGTGATTGTCAGCCTTTTCGCCTGGTCAGCGATCACGTGGCTTACCGCCTACGCGCACACCTTCGAACAGTTTCTCGCGCTGCGGATCGTGTTGGGCCTGAGCCAGGCGTGCTACATTCCGGCGGCGGTCGCGCTGATCATTGATTATCATCGCGGGCCGACCCGGGCTTTCGCCGCAGGCCTTCATGTGACCGGGATGATTGCCGGTTCGGCCCTGGGCGGCGTGGGTGGCTGGCTGGCGGCGGAATATAATTGGAGTCATGCCTACCTGGTCATCGGTCTGCCGAACCTGGCGCTCGGCGTGTTGCTCTGCTTCACCCTGCGCGATCCACCGCGCGAGGGCTCGGGCGTGGCGGCCGGCGCGGCCTTGAAACCGGTCCGGCTCGGCGAAGCGCTGCGCAGTCTTGGCCGTCCGGGAGCGTTCTTCGCCATGATGGCCTGCGTGGGGGTGCAAGGCGCGGTCAGCTGGATGATCATCGGGTGGATGCCGACGCAGATGCGGGAACAGTTCAACCTGGGGCAGGGGGCCGCGGGATTTTCCGCCCTCGGATTCCTATATGCCGCGCAGACCATCGGGCTGCTGGCCGGCGGATACTGGACCGACCGACGGAGTCTCACCAATCCGCGCGCCCGGATCTTCATCCCCGCCATCGCCATCGTTTGCGCGGCGCCGGCATTCTGTCTGACCGGCTGGCTTCAACTGATCAGCCTCACCCTCGTGAGCCTGAGCCTGTGGGGCCTGGCCATGGGTTTCCTGGGTGCGAACCTGATGCCGATCATCTGCCTGGTGGTGGACTCGCGCTATCGCGCCACCGCCATGGGCGTGCTCAACCTGTGCGCTGCCCTCAGCGGCGGCCTCGCCGTCTACGGGGTCGGCGCCCTGCGTGACGCGCAAGTCGGCTTCGGCCTGATCCTGACCACCGCAGGGTTCGGTGCGGTCGCGTGCGCGCTTTTTCTCTGGGGCGTCAACCACCTCGTCCGGAAACACGGCCCGTGGAGACCTTCGCCTGAACACCTCAACCCGATCCAATCCCCATGACCAAAACTGATCTAGCTGTCTGGAAAGAACTCGCCCCGCCGCCCTTGCCGCGCGCCGGCTGTGCCGTCGGCGTCATCAATGGCGAACTCGTGGTGGCTGGCGGCACCTATTGGCGCGAGGGCCGGAAGTTCTGGAGCGAACGGGTGGACAGTTTCGATCCGGCCGTCAACCGGTGGTCCGCCCGGTCACCGATGCCCCGGCCCCGCGGTGACGCGGCGGCGCTGGCGCATGCCGGGGCGTTATATGTGTTCGGGGGAGGGGCGGAGGGTGCCGCCGCGTCCGACGTGTGGACCCTGCGCGACAACCTCTGGACGGCACCGGCAAACCTAGCGTTGCCGGCGCCGCGACGGTCGTCGGGCGTGGCCGTGGTGGATGGGACATTCTACCTCCTGGGCGGCCTGAGCGGCACCGGCAGTGAGTTCTCCTTGGCCACGTCTACGGTGTGGGCCGCCCAGCCCGACGGTCGCTGGGAATCCCGGGCGCCGATGCCCGGGCCGGCCCGGTTCAACCTGTCGGTCGGCGTGGTTGGCGGTCACATCATCGTGGCCGGCGGTTGCGCTCCGGAAGGCGGCGCGGTAAGAAACTTGGACGAGGTCCTCGCCTATGATCCGTCGAAGGATGCTTGGACCGTGTTGGGCCGCCTACCCTTTGCCAACCGTGCCGGTTGTGGACTGGCCGACGCCAGCGGGCTGCTGATCTTCGGTGGTTTCACGGACAAGTTTGAGCCCGGCATCCTCCGCTATGATGTCCCGGGCGGAACAGCCAAAACCGTCGGCCGGTTGCCCACGGGCCTGGCGGGCGGGCATTTCGTGCGGGTCGGTTCGCAAATTCTCGGCGTGACCGGCGAGAACGGGATAAAAATGCGTTTCCCTGGAATGCTCAGTACCATGTGACCTCGGATTATCTTACCCTTCCACTTCAGTCCCCCTCAACCGCCAGCCTCCTTCCGTTCCATGAAAATCACCGCAATCAAGACCTACCTCCTGAAGCATCCGATGTCGCGCCCCACCGGCCCGTCGAATTTTTATTACCGGGTCCGCACCACCCTGATCATCAAGATCGAGACCGACGAAGGCGTGGCGGGCTGGGGCGAGGCCGTGGCGTTCACCGGCGTGCGTGAGCTGATCGAGCAGCAATACGCGGCCATCCTGATCGGCCGCGACCCGTTGATGCACCGGGCGCTTTGGCGTGAGCTGTGGGGGCAGAATTTTGGCAACGGCATGGCACTGGGCGGAGTCGACATTGCGCTCGATGATCTGCGCGGCAAGGCGCTGAAACTGCCGGTGGCCGAGCTCTACGGCGGTCGGTTGCGCGAGCGCGTGCCCGCCTACGCCTCGGCGATGAATTATATCGAGGGAGAGAACCCCGCGGAATATTATCCGCGGGAGGCCGAGGCGCTGGTCGGTCAGGGCTTCCGCGCGATGAAGATGCGCATCGGGGGACAGTCCATCAAGGACGACCTCAAGGCGATCAAGGCCGTGCGCCAGGCGGTCGGGCCGGATGTGAAGCTGATGGCGGACGGCAACGGGGCCTATTCGCTGGGCACGGCGATGAAAATGGGCCGCGAACTGGAGCAGCAGGAATTTTACTGGTTCGAGGAACCGTTGCCGCAGAGCTCACCGGGCTACGCGGGTTACGAAGTGCTGACGAGCAAACTGGATATTCCGATCGCCGCCTGCGAGGGACTCACCTCCCGGGCCCAGTTCAAGGAGGCTATCTCCCGGCGGGCCATGACGATCGTCCAACCGGATGTCTGCATCGCGGGCGGTATCGGTGAATGTCTTTTTGTGGCCGACATGGCGCGGCTCTGGGGCATCCAATGCATGCCGCACTGCTGGGCGGGCGGTCTCGTGATCGCCGCCTCGGTGCATTTTCTTTCATTGCTGCCCGACGCCTCGTGGGGCCGCGCGACCGAGACCCCGATGCTCGAGCTTGACCATGTGGAGAATCCTTTCCGGGAGCAGTTGTTCACTCGCTCGGTCGAAATCAAGGACGGCTTTGCGACGGTGCCCAAGGCACCCGGCCTCGGGGTGGAAGTCGATGAGGAACGCTTGCTCTATCATGCCCAAAAGAGCGCATAGTCCGATTGCCGATAGACGGAGCCTTGGAGGAGGCATCGTCGGACGCTGGCAGTCAAAACAGAGGAGCGCACCCTTGTGCCACGGCAACGATTGGCGCTTAATTCTACGGTGGATGTCGTCGCCCCGCCTCAGAGGAGACCCCCGGGGAGGGCGAAATGGTGGACCTTTCCGGGCCGGGCTGGCGACGGGTCAAACGCTGCCAGAGATAACGCAATTCGCGTTGGCCGCGTTGTGCTTGGGCCCAGCTGGGTTCCATGATGCTGAGGTTGTAGCCGTGTGACGCGCTATCGGTTTTCTGCGCCAAGGTTGTGTTAGTCTGAGCTGGTCGCGTCCTGATTCGAGTGGCGGAAGTCCGGTTTTGGACGCGGACAGGGATGCGATACCGCTGCGCGGCTGACCGGCCGATTGGCTTCTATCGGGCGACCGGAGAAGCGGTCGACGCCAGAGTGGAAATCGAGAATGCCGGTGATTACGATATCTGTCCAAGTCAGGTTTTGAAATGAGTGCTTAACTTGATCTCCATACAGGTGCGCCAGGCGATGATGTTCCACACGGTTCCCGAAGGCGGGCCTCTCCCGGCCGGCCAGTAACTCCCGGCCCGGGGCCGCGGTCAGGGCCGGGCGCCGCCTGGCCACCGGTCTCCACTTGTATCCAACTATCCTTGCGCGGCCGGGGCATTGATTCAAGAGTCGGCCGATGTCTTCGAAATCCTTTCCCGCGCTCCGGTTGAGCGGTTTGGTCGCGGCCACATTCACGCCGTTTCGCGCCGATGGGGCCCTTGATCTCGACCGGATCCCGTCGGTCATCGACCACGTGATCAAACAGGGTGCCGCCGGTTTGTATGTGTGCGGCAGCACGGGCGAGGGGCCGTTGCTCACGACGGCCGAGCGCGAAGCCGTCGCCGCGGCCACCGTGAAGGCCGCCCGGGGCCGCGTGCCGGTGGTCATCCAGGTCGGGCATAACAGCCTGGCGGACGCCCGGGCACTGGCCGCCCACGCGCAGCAGATCGGGGCCGATGCGATCTCCGCCACGCCGCCCGGCTACTTCAAGCCCGACTCGGTGGACAATTTCATCGACTGCCTGATCGACATCACCGCAGGCGCGCCGCAGCTGCCCTTCTACCTGTATCACATCCCGGTGATCTCCGGCGTGAAGTTCGACATGCTCGAGTTCCTGCGCGCGGCCGAGCAGCGGCTGCCGAGCCTGCGCGGGGTCAAGTTCTCCGATCCGAACCTGCACGAGATGCTCGCCTGCATCGAATACGGCGGCGGGCGCTACGAGATCCTGTTCGGCGTGGACGAGATGCTGCTCGGCGGTCTGGCCTTCGGGGCCCGGGGAGCGGTCGGTTCCACCTACAATTTCGCGGCCCCGCTCTACCTCAAGGTCATCGCGGCCTTGGACCGAGGCGCGCCGGCTGCAGTCGCTTGCGGCGGAGATGATCCGCATCATCCTCGGCAATGGCGGACGCGGCGGCCTGAAGGCCGCGATGGCGCTGGTCGGGGCCGACTGCGGCTACAACCGGCTGCCGACCCGCACCTGCACGCCCGCGCAACGCGAGCGCATGCGCGAGCAGCTGCAGGCAATCGGTTTCTTCGAGTGGACGGCGGTCCGCTGAGATGTCACCCATGAGTCTCACGTCCACCCAACTCGCGGAATTCCGGCGCGGCTACGAGCACGACCTCCTGGAGGACGTCCTCCCTTTCTGGCTCCGGCACGGGGCGGACCGCGAGCACGGTGGCCTGCTCACCGGGCTCGGCGAGGACGGCGCGGTGATCGACACCGACAAGGCGATCTGGCTGCAAGGGCGTGCGGCCTGGACCTTTTCCACGGTCAGTCAGGAGATGGGGGCCCGGGACGGCTGGCTTGACCTGGCCCGCAGCTGCCTCGACTTCATCCGCCGCCACGGCCGCGGCCCGGGCGGCAAACTCTACTTTACGGTGACCCGCGATGGCCGGCCGTTGCGCATGCGGCGCTACGTCTACAGCGAATGCTTCGCCGCAGTCGGCAGCGCGGCTTATGCCGTCGCGACCGGCGACGCGCAGGCCCGCGGCGAGGCGCTGGAGTATTTTTCGACCTACCTGCACCACAGCTTCACACCCGGGGTGATGCCGCCCAAGACCGATCCCGCCACGCGTCCGATGAAGGGGCTGGCGCCCCTGATGATCGCCATCGTGACCGCGCAGGAAATTCGCCGGCTGCTCGGCGACATGGCGGTGCGCGGCGCCACCTGCACGCAGTGGATCGACCGGGCGGTGGCGGAGATCGAGCGGGATTTCTTCAAGCCGGACCGGGGTGCCCTCATGGAGGTGGTCGCGCCGAATGGTGACGTGATCGACCACTTCGACGGCCGGACCCTCAACCCGGGCCACGCCATCGAGTGCGCCTGGTTCATCCTGCATGAGGCCAAGCTGCGCCGCGACGTCCGGATGCAACGTCTCGGGCTGGCGATCCTCGACTGCATGTGGCGCCGCGGGTGGGACCCGGAATTCGGCGGCCTGCTGTATTTCACCGACCTGCAGGGCAGGCCGGTGCAGGAGTATTGGGCGGAGATGAAGTTTTGGTGGCCGCACAACGAGGCGGAGATCGCCACGCTGCTGGCCTACCAGCTCACCGGGGAGCCGCGTTACGCGGGGTGGCACGGGCAGGTCCACACCTGGTCGCGCCGCGTGTTCGCCGACCCGGCCCAGGGTGAGTGGTTCGGCTACGCGCACCGTGACGGCCGGATCTCGACCCGTCTGAAGGGTAATTCCTGGAAAGGTCCCTTCCACCTCCCGCGGATGCTGGCGTACTGCGCGGGACTGGTGCGCGAGCTCGAGGCCCGGCCGGTCCGTTAGTCCTGGCCCAGGCGCGGCCGCCGGGCGAGCAGGGCGAGCAGGCCGGCGCAAAGCACCAGGCTGCCGAACGCGAACTGGAACATCCGGCCGGGGTCGATCTGGGCGTCGCGCACCCAGCCGGCGGCATAAATTCCCAGGCCGCCGATGGAGCTGCTGAAGAGGGTCGACACCCCCCAGCTCGTCGCTCGGTAGCGCGGATCAACGTAGAGGCAGAGGACCGGCATGGCGTTGGCGTCGGAGAAATTCCGGCAGCAACCGTAGAAGGCGAGGGCGGCGAGGGCGACGTAGAGGATGGACGTGGAGGAGAGGAGCAGGACCGCGGGGGCGGCGAGGGCGAGCCCGATGATCGAGACCAGGAGCGGGGCCCGCGGGTTCTGGCGGCTCCAGCGGCCGGCCCAGGCGCCGCCTATCAGCATGCCGACGAGGGCCGCGGCGTTGAGCGCAATGGTCGTGGTAAAGCCGGCCTCGCCCTGACTCATGGCGAAACGTTCCTTCATGAATGTTGGCATCCAGCCGATGATGGACCAGCCGACGACCCCTAGCCCGAGTTCCGCAGTTCAAAAAGTGAGTTTGTTGATGATAAACGATTAGTGAATTTCATGGGCTTGTTTTCGGCACTACATTGGGGATAAGGCGCGAGCCTTTGGGGAGGCGTAGGCCGAGGTGTTGCAAGAGTTGCGCCGTGGCGGGTTCGGGGGTGGTGATCACGCGCAGGCGCAGCTCGTGGACGGTGCCGGCGCGTTGGACCGGCAGGATCACGTCCAGGCTTTTCAGTCCGGCGAGGGCTTTGATCAGTTGCCGAGCGCAGGTGCCGAGGCCGCGACTGGCCATCCATTGTTCGAGTGTGCGCCACAGCGCCAAGGCGAGGAAGCAGACCAGAATGTGGGCCTGCACGCGGTCCTCCTTGTGATGAAAAATGGGGCGCAGGCCGAGATCGTTTTTGGCGGTGCGGAACGCGGCCTCGGCTTGCGTGAGCTGGATATACCAGCGCCACAACAAGGCCGGATCGGTCTCCGCGCAATTGGTCCGCAGCAAGTACGCGCCTTTTTGCCGGTACGCTTTTTGGCCGGCGGCCAGCGTGCTGGTAATCTGCAAACCGCAGGCGCGGCCCGAGGCATCGGTCTGCACCTCGGCGCAGATAATCGCGGCCGCCGCGGGATATTTGCCCAAGGCGCGGCCGATGCGGCGGCCGACCGTCTCCAGGTTTTCCTGTGCGGAGCGGGCCAGCCAGGCGGCGATCTTGCGGAGGGCTTCGGTCAGGCCCCCGCTTTGGCGGCGGAGCATCGCGCGTTCTTTTTCCGCGCGAGCATCACTGCGGCAGAGGACATATTTTTCGCCCGGCTCTCCGTCGGGATGTTCGACCAACCGAACCTCGAGACCGTCCTGCACCTGTTGCCAATCGGTTTTCTCCAACAGCGTGGCCTCGTGTTGCCGCAACCAGCTTTTCGGTGTGCCCACGAGGTAACGGGCTTTGCGCTGCCGCAAAAAAGCGATGTTCGCCTCGCTGACCATGCCCCGATCCATGACCCAGATGCGTTCGGCCGCGCCGTATTTTTCCTCCATCAAACGCACGACCTGCTCGACGGTGGTGACATCGGGGCGGTTGCCCGAAAAGACCTCGAAGGCCAATGGCAGTCCCTCGGGGGTGCAGACCAGACCGATGCAAACCTGTTTGCAGTCGCGGCGCTGGTCGCGCGAGTAACCGCACTGCGCCTGCGGATTGGCGGCGGCCTGACCCTCAAAAAACGTGCTGGTCACATCGTAGAGCAAAAACTCGAAGCGCACGCCGAACCACTGACGGTAACGCTCCATCAGGTGCGCGCACAACGCGTCCTTGTGCCGGCCGAGCTGATCAAGCGCACGATAGAGCCGGTCGTCGTTGACCAGTGGCGGGTCCACGCCCAGCAGATCATCGAGGGCGGTGGCCTCGTACCATTGCTCGGCCACGCCGAGCTCGGAACGTTGCGCGCAAAACCGCGCGACCGTGAGCAACGCGGCCATCTGGCCCCACGCCACGGACTCGCGCCCGGCGGGCAGGAGGGTCGCGAGCAACTCGTCGAGCTTCAACCGGCGCCAGAGCGCGAGAGCGAGGTACGGTTCCCCAAAATCGCGCGTGCGCTCCACACGCAACCCCCGCACGTCCACCTGCTCCCATTGGGTTGGGGCCGGCGCGGCACTCGCGAACCCAGGCAAGGCAATCGTGGCCGGCGCCGTCGGCCCCTCGCCGCGCAATAAGGCCGGGCAGATCCTCCCACCCATCGCGCCAGCCGGGCGTATCGGCCACGTCGAGTTTGCCCAGCGAAGTGATCACGCGCTGCCGTGGCCCCTGCGCCGTGCGCACCGTCTGGCACAGCGACCAATAACTGTAGCCCACCCCACGACAGCTTTTGCTTTTTCGCCGAAGGAACATGCCGGCATTATCGCCGAAAACACGCCGACCAACAATGGGGTGTTCGGCACTGCATTGCTTTTCCGCGCGGTTCCCCCTCTGAAACCAACATCAGCCAACCGCGCCTCTCCTCTGAAACTATTTTCTCCCCCTATCCAAACTGCGGAACTTGGGCTAGCGTGCAGGCGTAACCCAGTACAAGCAGATAGGAACGGTTGGTGAAAAGGTGGGCGAACGCGTCGCCGAGGCTGACCCGGGGGGGTTGCACCACGGGCCCGGCCGGGACGGTCTGGTCCTTCAGGAAAAGCAGCACGAGCACGGCATGGCCGAGGCCGATCCAGCCGAACACCTGGTAGGCATAGGTCCAGTCATGCCGGTCGGCGAACCAGCCGCCGAATCCGGCGAGGGCGCCGCCCGTCATGGCGCCGCTCAGGAGGAGGCCCGAGGCGATCGAGCGCGTGGAGCCGCGGTGGTAGTCCACGATCAGCGCCACCGAGGCGGGCATGCAGGCCGCCTGCGTGATGGCGAGGGCGACGCGGCTCAGGAGCAGCTGGTCGTAGGTCGTGACCCACGTGGTCGCGAGCGTGACCAGCGACCAAGCGAGCAGACTGGCCAGGATCACCCGGCTGCGGCTCAGTCGGTCCGCGAGAAAACCTGCGAAGGGACTGGCGACCGCATAGACCACGAGAAATACGGTCGTGAGCAGGCCGAATTGCGCGTCCGTCATCGGGATCGCCTCCTTCAGCGAGCTGCGCATGGTCGTCAAAATCAGCCGGTCGACGTAGTTGAGCGCGGCGCTGACCCATAGCAGAGCCACGATGATCCAGGCGCGGGCGGGTAGGGC
>Ga0163150_10001373_pt1 | contig 41379 bp, 33 predicted proteins | sample OliLakLV19P2IB_FD_148628 | JGI IMG/M metagenome (GOLD analysis project Ga0163150, IMG submission 148628) | Freshwater microbial mat bacterial communities from Lake Vanda, McMurdo Dry Valleys, Antarctica - Oligotrophic Lake LV.19.P2.IB | ecosystem: Environmental > Aquatic > Freshwater > Lake >... | reverse complement strand
CTCAAACCCCGCCTTCACCCCCGCCTCCGCCACCAGCTCCGCCAGACCCCGCGCCATGGGGGAGAGCGGCTCCCGATCGGGCAGCACCAGCCCGATGCCATGCGTGAGCGACGGCTGCACCAGCGGGATAACCCGCAGTCCCGGGATGGCGCCGACGATCTTGACGAAGGTCTGCGGCAGGATGCTGGACCACCGACCGGTATGGAGCAGCGCCGTCAGGGTGAGCACCGAGTTGGTCTCGATGACCGGATGCGGAATGGCGCCCAGCTCACGAAAGGTGGCATCGAGGATCCGGCGATTCTGCATCTCCGGGGTCATCAGGCACAGCGGCAGCGTGGCGGCGTCGTGCCACGAGGCCTCGGGTCGTTCCGACAGCGTCCCCCCCGCCGGCGTGAACAGCAGGTAGCGCTCATGATAGAGGGGAATGGTACGGACATTATTGAGCGGCTCGTTGTCGAGATAGGTGATCCCCGCATCCACGCTGAAGTCATCCAGCCCGCGCTGGATCGCGATCGATGACTGCGATAGCACCGTGAGCGTGACACCCGGGTGTCGATCCGCGAGGAGCGCGGCGATCAGCGGGACGACCGGGAGGGCGACGGGAATCACGCCGAGCCGGAGGCGGCCCTGCAGGCCACCACGGAGGGACGCCGCTTCCTGGCGCAGGCTGGAGGTATCGGCCTCGACCCGGCTGGCCCAGGCGAGGATCTGCTCTCCTTCGACCGTGAAGCCCTCGAACCGCCGGCCCCGTCGCACCAGCAGCAGGCCCAACTCTTCCTCCAGCTGCTTGATTCCCGCCGAAAGGGTGGGCTGGGTGACATTGCACGCCTGGGCGGCGCGAACGAAGTGCTGTTCGCGCGCGAGCGCCGCGAGATATTGCAGCTGGCGGAGGAGCATGGGCAGAAAAGTAAGGATCTGGCGGGCCGAAAGACACCAGCGGGTGGCGCGCCGGAATCGGCCAGCCTTAACCTTCTGTCACCGCGAATCGGGAACCCCGACACCCCACCCGACGTTGATCAGGGACCGCCCATGCTGACACTCACTGCCGCCACCTGGCTGGTCCGTCTCGCGGCTGGCTATCTCCTTGCCGGTCTCGTCTTCTCCCTGCCCTTCGTCCTCCGCTGGGCCGGCCGGCTCGACCCGGTCGCGGCCCATGGCACGCGCGGGTTCCGGCTGCTGATACTGCCGGGCGCCGTGCTGCTGTGGCCGCTGCTGGCGTTCCGCCTTCTCCGAGGCGACACCGCGCCGCCGATGGAACGCACCGCCCACCGCCGGAACCGCCCATGATCCGCCGACTGCGCACCCGGCACCGGTGGATGATCGTAATCGTGGCACTGGCCTGCCTCGTCCTCTCGACGGTCGCGCTGCTGGCGCGGACACCGGCCCGGCCGATAGCGGTGCCGCCCACCCTGCAGCTCGGGGATCCAGCACCGTGAGTTCCTTCTACCGCGCGGTCAACTGGAACCGGCAGAAGTTCATCTATGACGGTGCCCTGGCCGCGCTCGTCATGAGCTACCTCGGGATTTTCATGGGGATCACGCTTACCCGTGACCCCAATGCCACGATCGAAACCGCCTTAATCCGCGCGCTCGGGAGCGGCGCGCTGGTACTGCTCACGATCACGCTCATGATCGGCCCGCTGGCCCGGCTCACACCCCGAGTCCTCCCGATCCTCTACAATCGCCGCCACCTCGGAGTCACGGTCTGCCTGCTCGGGCTGGGACATGCCACCTTCGCGCTCATCCAGTTCCACGCTCTGGGAGACGTGAATCCCTTCGTGAGCGTGCTCACCGGCGCCGCGGATGTCCGGAAGATCAGCGCCTTCCCTTTCGAGTGGCTGGGGCTCCTTGCCCTGGGCATCCTCACGCTGATGGCGGCCACGAGCCACGACTACTGGCTCGCGACCCTGAGTGCGCCGGTCTGGAAGGGCCTCCACATGTTGGTGTACGTCGCCTTCGGACTGCTGGTGGCCCATGTCGCGTTCGGCAACCTGCAGGCGACCACCAATCCGGTACCGGTCATTCTCCTCGGCGGCCAGGCCATCCTGGTATTCGGACTGCAGTGCTGGGCCGGGTGGCGGGAGCGGGCGGGAGACCAGGACGCGGTGGTGGCAGGGACGGCTGGCTGGGTGGATGTGTGCGGCGTGACCGAGATCCGTGAATCACGCGCCCGCATCGCGCTGGTGGGGGGCGAACGCATTGCCGTGTTCCGCTACGGAGGGAAGGTCAGCTGTGTCTCGAACGTCTGTCAGCACCAGAATGGGCCGCTGGGTGAGGGAAAGATTGTGGACGGCTGCATCACCTGTCCCTGGCATGGCTACCAGTATCTGCCGGACAGCGGGCAGTCGCCACCGCCATTCACGGAAAAGATCCCGACCTTCAACGTGCGGGTCCATGAAGGACGGGTTCTGGTCCACTCGACCCCGAACCCCCCGGGGACGCGGGTGGAACCGGCGGTGATCCGGTGACCGATCTCGATCCGTTCTACGTCGGCTACCACTCGATGGCCCCGACAGCCATCGGGCGTGGGGTGCGGGTGACGGTCGCTCTCCTCGCCCTGCTCGGGCTCGGCTACGGCGTGACGCTGTCGCTCTCGATGAATCCCGAGGGACCGGGGGTGTTCGAGTACGGCCATCCCCGCACGCTTCACGGCCAGCTCCGGGAATTCCCCTACCCCTCCCTGCTCGTCCCCGGACCCGGGCTCACCGATCGGAAGGCCGCCTACACCCGCTACCTCCTCGTTGCCGCAGGGAAGCACGGAGCGCAGGCGCTGACGGCGGGACACGACGGGGCGTGGGTGGAACTCACCGGAACGCGCATCGCGCGCGCGGGGCGGGAGATGCTCGAGCTCGCACCCGATGGACTGCTCGAGACTCCTCCCGCACCCAACGTCCGCCAGGGCATCCCGATCTCGCCGCCGGTCTCACTCGGCGTCGCTACGCTCACCGGCGAGATCGTGGACAGCAAGTGCTGGCTCGGGGTGATGAAGCCGGCCACGCGCGGCGTGCATCGGGGCTGTGCCAGCCGGTGCCTGAGTGGCGGCATCCCGCCACTGCTGCTGGTGCGGGACACCAGCGGGGCCACGACCGCGCAACTCCTGCTGGTGGGAGCGGACGGCCGAGCGGCCCACGAACGCTTCAAGGCGCTGGTGGGCCGCGATGTGCAGCTGACGGGCGAGGTGATCCGGGAGGGCGACCTGCTGGTGATGCGGGTGGCGACCGTCGTGGAGCCGTAGCGGCCGCGCGGGGGTCGCGCGTAGGGGCCGCGTGGGGGCCGGATGTAGGGGCCGCATGCATGCGGCCCCTACGCGGCCCCTACATTCGGCCCCTACGGCGATATCACGACAACGCTGTCGACGTAATACGGCGTATCGGCAAAGCAGGAGGTCGGTACACCACGATGTTCGGTGTAGTGCAACCGAACCTGCCTGCCCACCAGCGAATCCAGCGCCTGCACGACCCGCTCGTCCCGCACGCTGAACTGCCACACCTGGGGCGACACGTTGGTGACCACCGACTGCCACAGCTCGCCCTCGTATGTCTTACACACCCAGCCCCGCTTGGAAAACTTCTGCATCGTTCCGCTGCGGTAGCCGTTGGAGTAATCCCAATGGAGCGCCAGCCAGGTGTACACCGCCATCAGCAGCAGCAGCCCCACCAGCAGCAGCAGGGCGCGGCGGCCCCAGCGGCGGGCCCGGCGCGGGGCGGCGGCCGGAGCAGCCGGCGTCGGTTCAGTGGGTGTCGTCATAGGGATCAAAGGTAACGGTGAATATCAGAACACCGTAGGGGGCCGCATGCATGCGGCCCCCACACATGCGGCCGCTACTGCCGCGGCGTCGTGCTGAACACCAGGCCCGACGCGATCACGAACACCCAGCCGGATTTCACCCGGTCGTTCTTGAACCGGTAGGCCAAATCCAGCCGAGTCACGTTCGCATCGGCGGCGCGCGAGGCGGCGAGCCGCAGCCCGAGCCCGACGTCGGTGCCGCTGCGCCGCTTGCTGCCATCATACCACGCTCCGCCATGATCGACGAAGCTGGCGAGTCCCAGGTCCAGCGACTTGAACACATCCTTGCCAAAGATGTAGCGATATTCGGCGGTCGCGAAATAGCTGCGGTCGCCGGTGAAGGCATGAATGGGAAAGGCGCGCGGGCCTACGGCAAAGCCGAGGTCGAATTCCGTCGCCGGCAGCGGATTGCTGATCCACCCGATGTCGGCATGACCAATCAGCAGGTGGCGTGAGGCGGGAGTGAGCACCACCGTGCCGCCCAGCGTCACGGAGCCGGAGTCGAGACCGCCACCGTTGTAGAGCCCGTTGGCCCGCGCGTCGATCCAGGCAAAGCCTCGGGTCAACTTGGTGCCGACCCGGGCCTGCGCCACCAGGCCGACCCCGCTCGAGTCATAGCCCAGGAAGCTCGGTGCCGCGAGCACGCCAAAGCGGGCAAAGTTGCTGACGTCGACATCCTCGTCCTGCCCGAACCGGGCAAAGCCGCTGGTGACGACGTAATTGGCCCGGCGCCATTCGATGAACGCCCCGAACGCGGCGGTGGTGGTACGGGTCGCGGTGTTGGTCGGCCAGATGGCGTAATCGTCGCGCCGGATATTCCCGCTGACTCCGATCCGGAGATACCCCCGGCTGCCCCGGCGGATGGCCTTGGCCAGTTCGGCGGAGCCGAGCACGTAGCGCCGGCGGAGTGAATCGCTGGCGGTACCGAACCCGCCGGTGAACCGCAGCACCCGCTCATTGCGCAGGTCGAGCAGCGTCTTCAGCCCGATCTTGTCGCTCAGCGAGAAGAACGGCCGCTCGATCGCCACCGAGCCGCGTTCCCCGTCCGACCGGTTCTCGTAGCGCAGGCCGAGCGACACGGTGCGCGCGACGAGCCGGGGCTGGAGGAACTGAAAACTGAGCTGATTGCGATCCGGCGTGTGGCGATACTTGGTGGAGAAGCGGGTCGCCGTGCCCAGCAGGTTCCGCTCGTTCAGGGCGACCTGCCAGTCGGTCTGGTTGCCAGCGCTGCGGAACCGGAGGTCGAGCTGCGTGGTCCAGCCGTCCCTGCTCCCGACACGGAGCACCATGCCGGAATCGGTCGTTACGGTATCCAGCGTCACCTTTCGGAAAACACCCACCGTCCGCAGGTTGCGAAGGGTCTCGGCGGCGTTCAGCGAATCGTACGGCTCGCCCACCTTGAGCAGCAGTTCGCGCCGGATGACGTATTCCGCCGTGGTGATGTGCAGTCCGTTGACCAGTCGGGGCAGCCAGCTCTTCACCTCGGTGGAGTCGAACACATCCGACCGCGCCACCACGATGTAGCGGATGATCGGGCGGCCGAGGGAATCGACGTCGGGCATCCGGCCGATCGGCCCGAAGGCGGAGTCCCGTCGGGGTACCTGCACCAGGCTGTCCTGGGCGGAGAGGGCGGCGGGGAGCACCAGCAGGGCCAGCAACATGAGCAGGCGGAGAGTCTTCATCGTGGGGGGGAAAGTACACCCCTGCCAGAGACCGGGGAACCGCCGGATGGTGGTGGCCGCACCGCGCCCTCGATTACTATACCGAATGGCACCATCACGCGTTCTCGCGGTCATCCCGGCCCGTGGCGGGTCCAAGGGCATCCCCCGCAAAAACGTCCGTTTTCTCGCCGGCAAGCCCCTGATCCGCTACGCGATCGAGCACGCCCTGGCCAGTCATCGGGTGGACCGCGTCGTGGTGACCACTGATGACGAAGAGATCGCGCATGTGGCGCAGGTGGCCGGCGCCGAAGTGCTGCTGCGTCCGGCGGAGCTCTGCGGCGACGCGGTGCCGCTCGACCCGGTGATCCACCACGCCGTGACGACATGGGAGGCCACCCGCGGCGAGCGGTTCGACGCGGTCGTGACCCTGCAGCCCACCAGCCCGCTGCTGACCTCCGCCACGATCGACGCGGCGATCGACCGCTTCTTCGCCGGCGGCGCCGACACCCTGCTCTCCGTGATCGACGACCGGCACCTCTCCTGGACCATGAAAGACGGGGCCTGCGTGCCGGCCTACGCCCGGCGGGTGAATCGACAGGATCTCCCGCCGCATTTCCGCGAGACGGGCGGCATCGTCGTGGCGCGCCGGGAGTGCGTCGCCGCCGGCAGCCGGATCGGCGCCCGGATCGACCTGCTCGAGGTGCCGGCGCGCGAGTCGGTCGACATCGACACGCCGATGGACTGGTGGCTGGCGGAAAAGCTGCTCAATCACCGCCGCATTCTGCTCCGGGTGGACGGCCACGAGGCGATCGGCCTGGGCCATGTGTACCGGATGCTGATGCTCGCCGCGCGGTTGATCGACCACGAAGTGCTGTTCGTCTGCCGGGAGGAGCACCGGCTGGGGACCGACCTGATCCGCCAGAGCTTCTACCCGCTCCGCACGATCGCGGACGACGCCGGACTGGCGCAGGTCCTCACCGAGTTTGCGCCCCATATCGTGGTGAACGACATCCTCGATACCGACGCCGCCTACGTGAACGCACTCAAGGCCCATGGCGCGTTCGTGGTCAACTTCGAGGACCTGGGACCCGGCAGCCGGGTCGCGGAGCTGGTGATCAACGCGCTCTACGAAGAGACCTTTCCCTCGGCGCACGCGGTCTGGGGACCGGCCTGGTTCGATCTGCGCGACGAATTCGTGCTGCTGGAGCCCCGGCCACTCCGCCCCACCGTCGAGGAGGTGCTGGTCACGTTCGGGGGTACCGATGCCAACGACTACACCGCCCGGGTGCTACGCCTCCTGGCCGGCCTGGCGAGCCCGCCGCCGCGGGTGACAGTGGTGCTCGGGCTGGGCTATGGCCGGCTCGACGCGCTTCGGACGCTGGTGCAGGGACTCCCGCTGCAGGTGGAGCTGCTGCAGAACATCAAGACGATCAGCCGCTTCATGCAGCGCGCCGACCTGGTATTCACCTCCGCCGGCCGCACGGTGTACGAGGTCGCTTCACTCGGCGTCCCGATGATCGTGCTGGCCCAGAACAACCGCGAGCTGCATCACCTCTTTGCCCGCAGCGAGAACGGGATCGTCAACCTGGGGCTCGGCACCGCGCTCCCGGACGGGGAGATCGTCGCCGCCTACCAGTCGCTCGCGGCCGACCTCTCGCTCCGGGAACAGTGCCGCGGGCTCATGCGCCGCCATGACCTGCGCCGCGGCATGACCAACATTCTCACCCTCCTGTTCTCCCGGTACGAAGCGTTCCGGGCCGGGGAGCATCCATGAGCCTGCTGCCGGAGATCGCGACCAAACGCGGCGCGTTCGTCATCGCCGAGATCGGGGTGAACTACTATGACGTCGCCACCGACCTCGGGATCGGGGTCTTCGACGCCGCCGTGCGGATGATCGACGAGGCCCGCGTGGCGGGCGCGGATGCGGTCAAGTTCCAGACCTACAAGGCGGAGAAGATCGTCTCCCGGCACTCGCCGGCCTACTGGGACCGGAACGAGGAGCCCACCGCCACCCAGCGCGAGCTGTTCCTCAAGTTCGACAAGTTCGGCGAGTCCGAGTATCGCCGGCTGGCGGAGCACTGCCGGACCAGCGGCATCATCTTCTGTTCGACCCCATTCGATTTCGAATCGGCGGACTATCTCGACCCGCTCATGCCGCTCTTCAAGATCTCGAGCTCAGACCTCACCAACCCGCCGTTCATCCGGCACATGGCGCGGAAGGGCAAGCCGATCCTCCTCTCCACCGGTGCTGCCACGATCGGCGAGATCGACGCCGCCGTGCAGACCATCCTGGGCGAAGGCAACGAGCAGATCTGCCTGCTCCACTGCGTGCTGGACTACCCCACGGCCCCGGCCAACGCCAACCTCCAGATGATCCGCCACCTGGGGCAGGTGTTCCCCCGGTTCCTCCTCGGGTACTCCGACCACGTGCGCCCCGATCCGGCGATGATGACGCTGTCGACGGCCTACCTCTTCGGCGCCAAGGTGATCGAGAAGCACTTTACCCTGAACAAGTCACTCAAGGGCAACGACCACTACCACGCGATGGACCCGGCCGATCTGGCCACCTTCGTGCGCAATGTGGAGCTGATCGAGACGGTGCGCGGTGGCTACGAGAAGCACCCGCTCCCCTGCGAAAGCGCGGCGCGACTGCAGGCCCGCCGCAGCCTGGTCGCGATTCGTGATATCGAGGTCGGCGAGCCGATCACCGAGCAGAACGTGACCTTCAAGCGCCCGGGAACCGGGATCTCGCCGACCTTCTTCGACCAGCTGAAGGGCCGGCCGGCGCGGCGCCGGATCAGCGAGGATACCCTGCTCGGCTGGGACGATCTCTGAGCCGCTGATGTATACCGTCCTCTCCGGCGCCAAGATCAACATGGGTGATTTCCTGATCACCCAGCGGGCCCGGGAGCTGCTGACCCACCTGCGGCCGGAACATGAGCTGTTCCAGCTGCCGCACTGGGAATCGCTCGATCCCCATCTCGAGCAGATCAACGCCAGCAGGGCGGTCATCATTCTCGGCGGGCCCGGCTACCAGCCGAAGTTCTATCCCGGCGTCTACAAGCTCACTCAGGACCTGAGCCGTCTCCGGGTCCCGATCATCCCGCTCGGCCTCGGCTGGAAGGGCGTGCCCGGCGACTGGGACACCGTCCGTCATTACCGCTTCACCACCGAGTCGCTTGCGGTACTCCACCGGATTTCCCGCGAGACTCCGTACCTCGGGTGCCGCGATCACTTGAGCCGCGAGGTCCTCCGGCGCAACGGCATCGCGAACACGCTCGTCACCGGTTGCCCCGCCTGGTACCACCTTCCCTCCCTGGGCCAGCCACTCCGCGTCCCCTCCGGGATCACGGCGTTTGCGGTCACGCCGGCCCAGCGGCCGATGTACCAGGCGCAGTCCATCGCCGTGCTCCGGACGCTGGCGGAGCGGTTTCCCACGGCGCGACGCTACTGCTCGTTCAATCGCGGTATCGATCAGGAGGACCCCCGCATCCCAGCGGAGGACCGGCGCAACAACCGCGGCATTGCCACGGCGGCGCTCCAGCTCGACTATGAGGTCAGGGACGTCTCGGGTGGGCTCGACCGGATCGGCTTCTATGAGATGTGCGACTTTCACGTCGGCTACCGGGTCCATTCCCACATCCATTTCCTCAGCCGACGGCGGCCGTCGTTCCTGCTGCACGAAGACGGCCGGGGCCGCGGAATGTCGGCGGCGCTGAGCGTGCCCGGAATCGACGCCTTTGAACGGGCCGGGTTCTTCCGGCACCGGGGCATCCGGCCGGCAGACGACACGGTGGAGATGCTGAACGCATACGTGGACGAGGAAGTGACCAACGGCTTTGCCCGGTTCGCGGGCGTGCCGGCGGTGCTCGATGCGCACTACGGCATCATGCGGCGGTTCATCGCGGACCTCCCGGCCTGAGCCGGCGAATGCTCGACTCCCTTCGGCGGCGACTCGCTCACCTGTTCGGCGCCGAGAACCGCGAGTTCCTGGCCCACGGCCGGAACTACCTCTCCGGCACCCTGGTGGCGAACGTGCTGGTGGCGCTCAGCATCCCGCTGCTCACCCAGCTGCTCACGCCGGCGGAGTACGGCGTGCTCTCGGTCTTTACCTCCTCCGTCGTGCCGATCCTGACGGTGCTGCTCTCGCTCAACCTGAACAGCGGCATCACTCGCTACTATCTCGAGGACCCACCCGACTTTGACGCCTGCCTAGGCAGCAATCTGCTCTTCCTGCTGGGGTTCACCGGCATCATGGGCGTCGCGCTCTTCCTGCTGCGCGAGCCGCTCGCGGCGTTCACCAAGCTCGACCCCGACGTCTTTCTGGCTGCCGTCGGCGTCGCCATGCTTGCCGGGCTAATCGAGATCCATCTCGCCCTGCTCAACGCCTCCCGGCAGAGTCGCTGGTACTCCGTCCTCACCGTGCTGCGCACCGGCGGTACGGTCGCGCTATTCCTGCTCCTCGCCGTGATGCTCACGGAGCGCAAGTATCTGGGTCGGGTATACGCCGACCTGATCGTGTCCGGCGTCTTCGCGGCCTACGCGGCGTGGAGCCTCGGGCGGATGGCACGATTCCGGATCGAGTGGAAACACATCCGCTACGTGCTGATCTTCTCGCTCCCCCTCATCCCGCACTCGATCTCCCGATTCGTCCTGGGCTATTTCGACCGGATCATCCTCCTGCAGCTCACCACCAAGGAGGCGACCGGGCTCTACTCCTTTGCGTATGACGTCGGGACCGCCATGAACCTGGTGGTGCTGGCGTCGGCCAAGGCCTGGCGGCCGATCTTCTTCGACGACTACCGGGTGGGCAACTTCGACAAGATCAACCGGATGTCGCGCCACTATGCCGACTACGTCTACCTCGCGGCGGTGGCGATCATGCTCTTCGCCGGCGATGTCGCCCTGCTGCTGGTCGACGCGCGGTACTACGGCGCGCTGCCGCTCGTACCGGTCATCGTGCTGAGCTATGTCTTCGTCTTCCTGTATACCCTGTTCTTCCAGTACGCGGCGTTCCGCAACCGGACCGGGCTCATCTCCCTCAACACCTTCATTGCCGGGTTCGCGAACATCGGGCTGAACTACTACTTCATCCCGCTCTATGGCTATCAGGTAGCAGCCTACACCACCCTCGCCTCGTTCGTGCTGCTGTTCCTGCTGCACTACTTCAACGCCCGGGTGGTCCTGCGGGAACAGGTGCTGGCCCTGGGTCATCTCCTGCCCAACCTGCTGCTCACCTGCGGGATCACCGTTGCGACGGTGCTGCTGGCCCGGAGCACGCTTCCGTATGCCGCAGGTCTTCTGCTCCGGTTCGTGCTGCTCGGTCTCGCCGCCTGGTTTCTCCTCCTCCGCAAGCGCGCGCACCATGCAGCGCCCCCCGTCTGAATGGGATCGTTCTTCGTCAGCGACGATCCGGCGGCACTTGACCGCGCACGGGAACACTTCGCCGCTATGGGGCTCCACCGCCACACCGCCTGGACCGTGGGCACCACGCAGGTGCTGGCCTTCGCCAAGCATTTCGCCCCGACCGGGCAGCATGAAGCCCGGATCGAGGACGACGCCATACTCGGTGTCGGCGCCTACACCTACGAGGATGCCTGCGGGCCGGAAGCGCTCCGACGCATTCTCGCCGCCTGCCGCCAGGGCGAGGTTCCCTTTGCCCGGGTCAACGGTCACTGGGTCCTGATCCTTCGGCTGCGGGGCCGGCTCTCGGTCGTGACCGACAAGACCGGGGTGTATCACGCCTACGCCGGACGGACGGAGCGCCACACCTATCTCTCGAACTCGCTCTTTGCCGTGGCGGGCGCGCTGGACCGGCTGACCGTCGCACCGCACGAATGCCTGGAGTTCCTCTTTACCCAGTGCACCTTCGGCCAGCGCACGATCTTCGAGGAGGTCCGCCACCTCGACGCCGGCGCGGTCCACACGGGGAACGGATTCCACCCGGCGCAGGTGTATTACCAGCCGGTCGATGAGGCGGTGGATGTGCCGGGCTACCTCCGTGCCTGCACGACGTATTTGTCGCCCTACCACGACCCGGCCTGGCGGGTGAACTGCGACCTCTCCGGTGGCTACGACACCCGTACCGTGGCGGCGCTGCTCGCCCAGGCCCACGTCCCGACGTCCTACAACACCAACGTGAACACCGACGATCCCGACGACCACCGCATCGCCATGGAGCTGGCGGAGGCGGTCGGCGGCGACATTCATCTCTTCGAGCCGCCCCGCCGGCCGGACCCGGCCGAGGCGATGATCGCGCGGACCTTCACCGAGCTGGAGCTGTGCCGCGACATCTACCGCTCCTCGCTCACCCCCTACTACTTCGAGGAGAAGGCACGCCGCTTCGGCGTGATCTTCGGCGGCTACGGCGGGGAACTGCTGCGCGACAAGTACAGCCGGTTCCGCTCGGTCCGGGAGATGGTGGAGGCGGTCTACGTCACCCCCGGGATCCGCGGATTCGAAGGTGCGCGCGCCGCGTACGTCGAGCGGCTGGTGGCAAAATTCGAGGAGCGGCTGCGGCAGCTGGGCGAGCGGGACATGCGGAAGGGTGTGGAGAAGATCTACTACCTCGAGAAGATGAAGTACTGGGGGGGGAGCCGGGTGACGGCGTTCAATCAGTACTGCCACCATGTCCACCCGCTGCTGGACGACGCGCTGGCGCGCCACGCCTTCGCCTTCTCGCTGGAGGAGAAGCAGGGTGGGGCCCTGCAGCGCCGCATCATCACCGAGGCGTCGCGCGCCCTCGCGGCAGTGCGCTCCAGCTACTACAATCGGCCCATGCTCTTCCCCGATCCCTCCCCGGGCTTCGACCCGCGGGCCATGGCGCGTCGGCTGCGGCAGGCGATGCGCGGCGCCCGGACCACGCTGGCGAACGCCCGCGCGCTCCGGTTCCTCCGTCCGCGGCAGGCCCGCGCCGGCGCCCTGCCTCCGTCCGCGCCACGCTTCGAGGCCTCCACCGGCCTCGCCCTCTCCCGGGTCTACAACAGCAAGATCGCCGGCCGCATGCTCACCATCGAGCGCGCCCTGGCGCGTTTCGGTGACCGCATTCGCTGATCGTGACCACCCGCTCCGTCCGCGAGCTGTGCGAACGCTTCTGGCAGCTGGAGCGGGAGCATGGCCTGCTCGAGCACCCGGTGGCCGGTGTGCGCGTCTGGCAGCTGCTCCGCATGCCGATCTACTACCGCCTGGCCCGGGCCACCGGGGTGTTCGCCGAGCCCCACGTCGAGAACGAGAGTCTGCTCGACGCCATCAAGGCCGCCGGTGCGCTCATCACCGCCGTGACCCGCAACCCGCTCCGCGGCGACTACCAGTGCGAAACGCTGGTGTTCGACCATGCCCGGAAGCCGCTGGTCAACGGGCGCCACGTGGACATCTACACCCAGTCGCTCCTCGAGCACCTGCCGCCGGGCTCGTTCGACGTGCTGGAAAGTCTCTACCTCGGCAAGCATCTCGCACCACCCGAGCCGTACCGGCGCTATCTCGATGCCGTGACCATCGGCACCTTCATGTATCACCATACCCATCGGGTGCGCTTCACCGCCGAGGAGCGGCGGTGGATCGCCGCCGTCGAAAAGAGCGTCGTCAGTGCGTTCGGAACGCCGCTGGCACTCGACGCACTGTTCCGGCGGGAGATCAACCACTATCGCTACTGCAGCGCCTACTACCGGGGTCTGCTGCTCAAGCGCCGGCCGCGACGGATCTTCGTGGTCGTCTCCTACGCGTTCTACAAGCGGCCGCTATTCGCCGTTGCCCGCGAACTGGGGATCGAGACGATCGAGCTCCAGCATGGCACGATGAGCCCCTATCATCTCGGCTACAGCTTCCCCGACACCCCCGGGACCCTGGAGCACTTCCCCAGTGCCCTCCACACCTTCGGCGAGTACTGGCACACCGCCGCAAAGCTGCCGCTCCCGCCGGAACGGATCCACACCCAGGGCTTTCCGCATTTCACTCAGCAGCGGGAACAGTTTCGCACCCTGCCGCGGCGGGCGAACCAGGTGCTGTTCATTTCCCAGGGGGTGATCGGGGCCCGGCTGGCCGAGTTCGCGCGAGCGCTGGCAGTGGCGCGGCCCGACCTGCAGGTGGTCTACAAGCTGCACCCCGGCGAAGTGGACGGATGGCGTGCGCGCTATTCCAGCCTGGTTGTGGCGGCCAGCCTGCCGAACGTGACCGTGGTGGAGAGCGGCGACAAGCCACTCTATGCCTGGTTCGCGGAATCGGCGGATCTCGTGGGCGTCTTCTCCACCGCCCTCTACGAGGGACTGGCCTGTGGCTGCCGGACATTCATTGTGGACCTGCCGGGTAGGGAGTACATGCAGGACCTGATTGACCGGCGGATCGTGCACCTGGCCGGATCGGTGGAGGACTACCTCCGCCTGCGGGAGGGCCCGCCATTGTCGGTGTTCGACAGCGAATACTTCTTCGCCAGCACGCCGACCTGAGGCAGACGACGCCCGTGCGTATTCTCTACTCCTACGACACGCCGATGCCCAATACGGGCGCGGACACCGAGCAGGTGGTCAACACCGTCGCTGCCCTGGCGCGACGCGGGCTCGACATGGGCCTGCTCCTCCCCGGCCCGCGGAGTGGTCCCGGCGATGCGGCCGAGCTGCGGCGCTATTACGCCGTGACGGGAGAGTTCACCGTGGACCTGCTCCGCTGGCAGGGACATGGCCTGCGCGGCGTGGAAAAGTGGTCCCATGCGCTCCGCGCCCCGTATCATCCGCGCGCGGCCGACGCGGACCTGGTCTACACCCGCAATCTTCCCGGAGCGTGGCGGCTGCTGCGAGCGGGCCGCCGCGTCGTCTACGAGCATTTCCGGCCCTGGGGCGACCAGATCCCGCCGCTCCAGCCCTTCCTGCGCGCCGTGCTGCTCCATCCCGGGCTGGTCGGCGCCGTCTTTCACTCGGAGCACACGCGCCGGAGCTACGAACGCATCGGCATCCCGGTCGAGCGGATGCTCGTTGCACATAACGGCTGGGACCCCGCCCGCATGGAGCCGCGCCTGGAGCGGGCCGAGGCACGCTCCCGGCTCCAGCTCTCGGCCAATCGCTTCATCGTCGCCTACAGCGGCCGGATGAATCTCAGGAAGGGCCTCGACGTGCTGCTCGAGGTCGCCCGCCGGGCTCCGGAGCTCGACCTCTTGCTGATCGGTTCGGAGGGCGACGGACCGGTCGAGGCGGCGGCGCGGGCACTGCCCAACGTGCGCGTGGTCCCGTGGCAGCACGCCAGCGCGATCGCCCCCTGGCTCTATGCGGCCGATGTCCTCGTGATCCCGCCGAGCCTCGCCCCGCTGGAACGGCACGGCAATACCGTGCTGCCGCTCAAGCTCTTCCTGTATCTCGCCGCCGGCCGCGCGCTGCTCGCACCGCGCGCCCCCGATACCGCCGAATTACTCACCCACGATCGCAACGCCGTCCTCGTCCCCGCCGGCGACATCGACGCCACCGTCGCCGCCTTGCGCGCTCTCGCCGCCGATCCGGCCCGGGCCCGAGTGCTGGGGGACGCCGCGAGCGCCACTGCCGGGGGGCTCACCTGGGCCGCCCGCGCCGGACGGATCGAGAGCTTTCTCCGGGCGCGGCTCGTCAGCCCGACGGCCGCCCTGCGGAAAGATGCCTGGACAAAACGCGCCTGGCTTCGTGAGACCGGCCGCTGGATCATCGGCCAGCGCCCGCTATAGCCGGCACTCCGCCGCACGTTTCGACTCCCAGTCCAGCGGAAAGGTCCGGGCGTCCGCCTGACGGAGCCGCGCTGGGTCGCTCAGGTCGAAACGATACACCGCCGCCCCGTGGACGGGATGAACCGGGATCCGGCCCGGCACCACCAGGCTGTCCGCCGCCCGCCCGATCACGTCGAGGTAGTCGAGCATGAGACAGCGCTCCTGGTTGTCGTCATGCGAGAAGACCAACCACACTCGGCCTCGGCCGCGGAACTGATCCAGCTCCGCCAGATAGGCCGACCGGTCGTCCCGATGGCCGCCGCCTCGCGTCACCCCCGAATCGACCAGTCCGACAACCGGTCCGTAGAAGTCCACCCCCCAGCCTGCTCCGTGGTAGACGTACACCGGGTCCTCTGGGCGCCGTTGGGAAACCAGATAGGCCAGGATCGGCCGGACCTCTTCCGGCCGGTAGACCGGTGGCGCGAGCAGCATCGGTCCCAGGGCGGGCATCAGCAGTGCTCCATGGACCAGGACCGCGGGAAGCGCCGTCCTGGATCGCACCAGCTCGGCGACCCGTGCGATCCCCAACGCCAGTCCGATGATCAGGGCCGGCATGCCGAACGCCAGTAGTCGGCCGGCAAAGGGGTACAGGTGCAGGAGAGCGGCGAGGAGGGCCGCCGCGATGGGTCCGAGCAGCGCCAGCGCGTGACCCCGGTGTGATCGGAAGCAGGTTGTGAAGCCGATGACCGCCAGCGCGAGCTGGAGCCCAGGCCAGGCGTAGTTGAGTCCGCTCCCCGCGAAGATCGATCCCAGCCGCTCGACGGGCCACGCCACATCGATCAGGCGCCAGGGAGGGAGCGGCAGCATGGCGTGGCGCCAGTAGCTTTGCATGAAATTGTGAGTTTCGGGCGCGATCGCGCGCATCGCGACCCCGCCCGCGACGACTGCTCCCGCCGCCCACACCACCAGCACGGTGAGCACCTTGCGCCGGCAGACAGGGTCTCTCGGTGGGGCCTCTGTCAGCAGCGACACACCGAGCCCGGCGAGCACCAGCGCGGCCGGGGTCGAGAACCAGCAAGCGAGCGGGCCGACCACCAGGGCCAGGAGTGGCCATCCGCCATTTCGCACTCGGCCAGGGAGCTCGAGCGCGATCAGGGTCAACGCCAGCGCGATCAATACGTCAGACGAGTATTGCTTGACCTGGCTGCCGTACCACACCAGGGAATAGCTGAACGCGAACAGGACTCGGGCGACTACCTGAGCGGTTCCTGCGAGTATTCGCGCCGTGATGGCCCAGAAGAGGGGTAGCGCGAGGAGCGCCGCGACCAGAGGAACCAACCGGAGAACCCGCTCGTCCGGGCCGAACCGGTCGACCAGCAACCGCACCAGCGCCAGAAACCCAGGGGGAGCCACTTGGTGCCAGTCGAGGGGCGCCGTCACCAGAAGAGGCAGCGGCCGCTCTGCGATATTGCGGGCCAGCTTGATCTCGTCCACCCAAAGCGAGGCATTGCCGAGGTACTGCCAGAGCCGCATTCCGGTGCCGGCGAGGAGGAGGGCACCGGCAGCAAGGTGGCCCGGAGCGATGCGGCGCGAGATCATTGCCGGGCCTGCGGGGCAGAAAAAAGTGTAGGGCTCACCGCAGGTAGTATGCCGCCCGATTCGGTGGGTCGCCATGGGCCAAGGAGCACGGCCGAAGACCTTACCTAGGGTGCGAGAGCGCGGCGGATTGAAGACTACCCCCGCCCCCGCTCCCTCCTGCCGCCCTGTCACGCCGGCCCAAATGATTGGTTCATAGGTACCTGGCTTCGCGAAACGACCCGCTGGCTGCTGGGAGGGTGATGGGCGCGGAAACTGCTTCTTACGTCCCGCCTTCGTGAACCGCCAGTGATGGTTCGGAAGCTCCCGGAATCGCAGATCGCAGGCAAGTGATTACAGTACAATCACTTGGGTCGGCGCCTCGTGCGCCAATCTGCCCGGTCAACTCTCAGCTGAGAGCGTGATGAAATCACACGCTGCGCTGGACATCCTGACACGCACCCGGCGCTCCGAGGTCGAAACTGTCCGGGCCATTCCGTCCCGGCCGGCTCCCGCGGCGGATGGGCTCACGCTCCTCTGCCCGGGGCCGGTCACGACCTCGGCAGCGGTGAAGCAGGCCCTGGCCAGTGCGGATATCTCGCATCGGGACGGGGCGTTTGTGGAGGTGATGTCCCGCGTCGTCGCGCGGCTGCGGCGTGTGGCCGTCGCCCACGAGCACGATGTGCTGGTCGTCGGCGGCGGCGCGACGGCGGCGACCGAAGCGGCGCTCTCGACCTTTGTCGGCCACGACGAGCGGATGCTGGTGGTCTCGAACGGTGCCTTTGGCGAGCGGATCGCGGAGATGGCCGAGTGCCTCGGCATCCCGGTGAGCCACCTGCGGTATGACTGGGGCGAGCCGATCTCGCTGGAGCAGCTCTGCGGCATGCTCGACAGCGACCCGCGCATCAAGGCCGTCGCCATGGTGCACCACGAGACCAGCGTCGGCCGGCTGAACCCGGTCAACGAACTGGGCCACCTGCTCGCTCCGCGCCACATCCGCTACTTCGTCGACGTGGTCTCGAGCCTGGGCGGCGAAGAGTTCGACATGGCCCGCAGCCGCGCGTCGGTGATCATCGGCTCGGCCAACAAGTGCCTCCACGGTGTTGCGGGCGCGGCGTTCGTGATCGCCCGCAAGGAGATCTGGGACGAGACCGCGCATGTGCGGCCGCGCTCGATGTACCTCGACCTCCGGCGCTATCGCGTGGCGCTGAAGGAGAACGGCCAGACCCCGTTCACGCCGGCGGTGCCCGCGGTGGTCGCACTCGACGCGGCGCTGCGCGAACTGGAAGAGCAGGGCGGTGTCCCCGCCCGCCGGGCCCACTACCAGGTGCTCAACGCCCGGCTTCGTGCCGGTCTCCTTGGCCTCGGCCTCAAGCTCCGGTTTGATGATGCCGGCGGCGCCGCGTCGCTCACCGTCGCCCAGCTGCCGTCCGGCCTCACCTTCGACAGTTTCTATCAGGACCTCAAGCGCCGCGGCTTCCTGGTGTACAAGGGCAAGGGGCCGGTCAGTCACGACTGCTTCCTCGTCGCCAACATGGGCGATGTGGATGTGCACACCATCGATCACTTCCTGGCGACGGTGGCGGAGATTGCGCATCTGGAGGTCGGGGTTTCACACTAGGCAGGTGGCAGGTCGCACGAGATGGGGGCAGCGAGGACTTTCGGGATTCCTCGATCGGTCGCTGCCACCTGCTCGCTGCCACCTGCCACCTCTATATTTCCAGTCCTCCCTCAACCCACTCCATGACCCTCCAGGCCATCATTCTCGCCGCCGGCTCGGGCACCCGCCTCCGGCCGCTGACGCTCGAGACGCCCAAGTGCCTTCTCGATGTCGGCGGCAAGACGATCCTTGCGCGACAGCTCGAACGGATCGCCGCCGCCGGCATCACCCGCGCGGTGATCGTCACGGGGTACCTGGCCGAGCAGGTCGAGGCGCACCTCGCCACGCACACACCACCGATCTCCGTCACGCTCACCCCCAACCCGGACTTTGCCACCACCGGCAACTGCATGAGCGTTCTTGCCGCGCGGGGGAAGATCGACGCCGGCGGGATCGTGTTGTGTGATGGCGACGTCGTGCTCACCGGCGATGCCCTGCGCCGCCTGGCAGTGGCGCCGGCCGCATCGGCGCTGCTGCTGGACACCGAGACGCCGCTTGCCGCCGAAGAGATCAAGGTGCTGCTCGACGGGCAGGGCAGCGTCCGGCGCCTCGGCAAGCAGCTGGTGCCGGCGGAGTGCGCCGGCGAGTCGATCGGGGTCCAGAAGGTGAGCGGGCCGGCGCTTCCCATTCTCTGGGCGACGCTCGAGGCAATGCGTGACGCCGGCGATACCCAGGGCTACTACGAGGATGCCTTCCAGCGGATGATCTCGGCGGGAGTCCCGTTCCGCACCGTGCCGATCAGCCATGGCGAGTGGACCGAGATCGATGATCTCGCCGACCTCGAGGACGCCCGGGCCCGTTTCGCCCGATGACGGCACCGGTCCCCACCAAGCCGCCGGAAGTCGAGGAGCTGGTGGATGAGTTCATCCACCGGCCGCTGGCGCGCCGAGTCGTGGCGCTGCTGATCCCCACGCCGATCACCCCGAACCAGGTGACTCTGCTGAGCGCGCTCGTCGGCATCGCCGGAGGCGTGTCGCTGGCGGTCGGCGTCCACCGCCCGTCATGGGCGCTCGGCGCCAGCCTGCTGCTGTTCCTCTCGGTCGTGCTCGACTGCTGCGACGGACAGCTGGCGCGGGCCAGGAAGATCTCCTCGACCACCGGGGCCATTCTCGACGGCATCGCCGACTACGCGGTGGGGCTCACCATCGGCGTCTGTGGCTCCTACTACATGGTCACGGTGCACGGCAGCGCCTGGTACTGGCTGCTGGGCCTTGCCGGTGTGGCCAGCTCCGCGGTGCAGTCGGCGCTGTTCGATCACGCCAAGACGCGCTACATCGCCCGGGTCGCCGGCGGCTATGCCGAGCGGGAGGAGGATATCGACAAGGTCGCTCGCGATCGGGCGGCGGCACGCTCCGAGGGCCGACTCGGTGATGTGATCCTGCTCTGGGTCTACGAGACCTACTCGAGAGCGCAGCAAGCGGCGCTCGCCATTCCCGCCGCCGCCGACCCGGCCGCCTACCGCGCCGCACATGCCGGCCGGATGCGGCTGTGGACCTTCCTCGGGATCGGCACCCACTTCGCGCTCGCCTACCTCCTGATCTTCCTGACCCCGTGGTGGCCAGCGTCGGTCCGCGCCTACTTCATCATCTGCGCGGTGCCGCTCAATCTGCTGCTCGCGGGACTCATGGCGACAGAACCGCGGACGGGCGCGGCGTGATCCGCCAGGCGGTACTTGCTGGCCCGCCAGCGGGAGATCCTGCCGCGCAGGTTGCCGGACTCTCCGTCCTGCTGCGTCAGCTCCTCTCGCTGCAGGATGCCGGCATCGAGGAAGTGTGGGTGGCGCTGCCGGCGGGGGAGCTGCCGAGCGACCGTCGCCTGACACTGCGGGTTGTTCCCGGTGTCGAGGCGGGCACGGATGCCCTGCTCACCGCGAGGATCGGCCTGGTCTGGCATCGGCTGCTCCCCAAGCGACTGGTGGCCGCGGGTTACACCGGCGACATCGAGCGTGCCCCGCTCGAACCGGATGAGTTCGTGCTTCCTGTCGCTACCGCCGCGGACCGGAAGCGGGCCGAGGACCTGCTCTTCCGCGCGCTGCTCAAGGCCACCGACGGGATCATCTCGCGGCGTATCAACCGACCCATCTCGATGCGGGTCACGCGGGCGCTGATCAATACCTCGCTCACGCCCAACCAGATGACGCTGATTGCCGCGCTCTTCGGATTCGCGGGGATCGGCGTTGTCGGGTGGGGCGGGATGCCGTGGCTGCTGACCGGCGCACTGCTGCTGAATCTCCAGTCCATCCTCGATGGCTGCGACGGCGAGATCTCCCGCCTCAAGTACATCCGCTCCCGAATCGGCGAGTGGCTGGACCAGGTACTGGATGATGTGGTGAATGTGGGATTCTTCGCCGCGGCGGGCTGGGTGGTGTGGCAGTCGGGCTCGAGCATCGCCCTGTGGCTGACGATCATCGGCACGGTGCTGCACCTGATCTACCAGGTGGCGTTATACGCGGCGCTGGTGACGCGGGGCGGCGGCAGCGGGAGCATCACCAGCATTCAGTGGTGGGGTCAGAAGGCGCCGAGCCAGAGCCCGACGGCGGCGCCAGCGAAGCCAGCCGGTCCGGCCCGCCTGATCAAGGAGACGGTGGAGATGGCCGGACGGAGGGACTTCTTCACTTTTCTTTATCTGCCCGCCATTCTGCTCGACGTGCCGCTGGTGGCGCTGGGCTGGTGCGCCATCATCTTCTCGGTGTCCGGGCTCACAACGGGGCTGCAGTGGGTGGTGGGTGGGGGGCCGGAGCCGGCGGGGAGGTAGCGGTCAGCCGTCAGCAGGTAGCAGGTGGCAGGTAGCAGGTGGCAGGTAGCAGGTGGCAGGTGGCAGGTAGCAGGTGGCAGGTAGCAGGTGGCAGGTGGCAGGTGGCCGTTAGCATAGTTGGGTGGTGGCGGAGCTCCGCTCCGCCCCATTGCTGTCATTGCGAGGGAGCGCAGCGACCGAAGCAACCTTTGCCTGGGTCCCCGAGCGGAGCGAGGAATCCCTTCATGCCGGAGCCGAGTCCGGGTGGCGGTGCGCGCCTCTGCGGCGCTCCCCCCCCACCCCGCTCCCAGTGGACACTCGTGTCTCCCCTGGTGGACACTTTCCCGTTCGGCGGGTTGGGCGACCGGGCGCGGATGGGCGCGCCGGAGCGGTGCCGGCGTATGCATAAAATGTTTTCATGCAGCGGCCAAATCCTCGCTGACAGCTTCCTGTTCCGGCCCGCGAGTTGAGCATTCCGCGCCGCGATATCCTTGCGGCCGAATGCATCTGTGTCGTTCCGTCCCGCACATCTGCTCTTCCTGACCGCGCGGGAATTATTCCGTCATTGCAGCGAATCATTCTATGCATTTGCTGGCTGCGTTATGCAGAGTTTGCATTTCGATTTGGCCCGCGACGTCCCGCGCATTTCATCTGGTATGCCGTTTGCCCTACCCCCCCTCCGGCCGCGATGTTGTTGAGCGAACACGCGGTCCTCTGATGTGGGTCAACGGGTATTGGCCGCCTCAACCGGTGATATCCTCTGCCCGTGGGGCAGGAGGGTCGTATGGATTCGCGGATGCAGTTGAAGGTCGTCATGCTGGGGCGGCTGCAGGGATTCCTGCGGGCCAATCCCCTTGGCGACGAACCGGCCGATCAGGTGGTGGCGCGGTTCACGGAGAAGATGGACCGGCTGCGGGCGCTGACTGCTCAGCAGCGGGCAGGGCTGGTGGCACAGGCAGCGGAAAACCGCAAGCACCGGGAGGGGCGCCGGCAGATCATCCGGCGGCCGCTGCGTCACCTGGCGCGGGTGGCAGGTTCGCTCGAGGCAGGACAGCGGCAGATCGCCGCGGCACTCACGCAGCCGGTGAACAAGCTGAGCGGTACCGACTTCCTGACCACGACGCAGAGCATCGCGGCGACGGCGCAGGTGCATCGCGACCTGCTCCGCTCGAAGGGGATGTCGGATGTGGCGGTGCAGGATCTGCTCACGCGCATCGCCGACTATGATCAGGCGGTGAGCGACGCCAACGCCGGGCGGCGGGCCCATACCGGCGCGAGTGCGGAACTCCGGGCGCTGGGGAAGGAGCTGATGGAGCTGGTGCGTCAGCTGGATGGGCTGGTGGTGTACCACTTCCATGAGCAGCCGGAGGTGCTGGGCGCGTGGGAGAGCAGCGGACCGTTAAATTACGCTCACGCCGCCCGCTCCTGATACAAATACTTCTGAAACCCCACGAACACCGCCCGGATCTGCTCCGGCTCGCCCAGATCGGCCACGGCGTCGGGGATGGCGTCATGGTACTTGAGCTTGAGCAAGGGCGTGAGCTTCCCCTCGGCCAGCTCCTCCACCCCCACCTTCACATACTGCGACAGCACGAAGTCGAGAAAGGCCTGCCGCTTCGCGCCGAAGTGAGTGCCGATCGCAACCTTCGCCCTGGTCGCCCGCTCCTCCCGCGTCAGCGTGGGCAGTGCATAGGCGACGTGCGCCAGCACATCGAAGAGATCGCTCTTCTCGGCGTCGATGATCCGCTGCATCTCCCCCATCTGCTCCGCCCCGAACCCCTTCTCGGCCAACCCTTGCAATAGCTTCGCGCGGGTATCCGGCACGCTCCAGATAGCTCGGAGTTCCTCCTCGCTTTTGAAGAAGTCCGGCAGCTTGCCGAACAGCAGCTCCAGGAACTGCCGCGCCGACATCGGCGTGCCGTCGGGATGCCAGAAGGTGGTGACCATCATGCTCTGGATGGTGCGCGCCTTCCCGTCGGCAAGCTTGACCTTGATCCGCTGCCGGGGGACGCGCTCCTCCATCGACTTGCCGGATTCATCTCCGGGCGCCCACTCCTCGTCCGGCTTCGGCAGGCGGGGCTCCGCCGGCTCCGGCTCCAGCGGCTCCCCATCCCACTCCGGGTCGCTGAAGTGATGGTGCGCCTTCACGAAGTCATGGATCGTGAAGTAGTCCTTGCCGTCGTAGAGCCGAGTCCCGCGCCCGATGATCTGCTTGAACTCGATGATCGAGTTGATCGGCCGCATCAGCACGATGTTGCGAATGTTCCGCGCATCGACCCCGGTAGAGAGCTTCTGGGACGTCGTGAGGATGGTCGGGATGGTCTTCTCGTTGTCCTGGAACTCCCGCAGGTGCTGCTCCCCCAGCTCGCCGTCGTTGGCGGTGACCCGCTGGCAGTAGTTGGGGTCGGTGCTGGTCTTCAGCTGGTTGATGAGATCGCGTACCGCCAGGGCGTGGTCCTGCGTGGCGCAGAAGACCAGGGTCTTCTCCCGCTGGTCGATCTGCGCCATGAAAATCTCGACCCGCTTCCGCTCCCGCTCCCCGATCTCGATGATCCGGTTGAAGTCGGATTCCTTGTACAGCTTGCCCGCCTCGATCTCTCCCTCGACCAGCTTGTCGTCCGGCGTGTACACATACTCGTCGAGCGTGGTGGCGATCTGCTTCACCCGGAAGGGCGTCAGGAAGCCATCGTTGATCCCTTCCCTGAGGGAGTAGATGTAGACCGGGTCGCCGAAGTACCTGTAGGTGTCGACGTTGTCCTGGCGCTTCGGGGTAGCGGTGAGGCCGAGCTGCACGGCGGGGGAGAAATATTCGAGGATGCCGCGCCAGTTGCTCTCGTCGTTGGCGCCGCCACGGTGGCACTCATCAATCACGATGAAGTCGAAGAAGTCGAGCGGATACTCGCCGAACCAGGGACTGGGCTTTCCGTCCTTCGGCGGCCCGCTCATGAAGGTCTGGAAGATGGTGAAGAAGAGACTGCCGTTCTTCGGCACCTTGCCCTTCTTCCGGATATCCACCGGATCGATGCGGACCAGCGCATCCTCGGCAAAGGCGGAAAAGGCGATGTAGGCCTGGTCGGCGAGGATGTTGCGATCGGCGAGGAAGAGGATACGCGGCCTGCGCTCCGGTTCCCGACTCAGGCTCCAGCGGGCGTGAAACAGCTTCCACGCAATCTGAAAGGCGATGAACGTCTTGCCGGTTCCGGTCGCGAGGGTGAGGAGGATACGATCCTTTCCAGCGGCGATGGCCTCCAGCACCCGCTCGACGGCGATATCCTGATAGTACCGGCTCGGGTGCGATCCACCCTTGTCCTCGAAGGGCACGGCGGCGAAGCGATCGCGCCAGGCGTTCTCCCTGGCAAAGGTCTGGTTCCACAGCTCATCCGGCGTCGGATAGTGCGGCAGCTCGCCCTCTCTGGCGGTCTGCATGTCCACGCCGTAGATGCCCTGGCCGTTGGTGGCATAGGCAAACCGCACCGCCAGCTTGTGGGCGTAGTCCTTGGCCTGCGCCACCCCTTCGGTGAGCGGCCGGTCCCACGCCTTGGCCTCGTCTACCGCCAGCATCCGGTTGCGATAGATCAGCACATAGTCGGCGATGAGCGCCTTGGCCCGCTTCCCCGCGCCATCGATCCGGCCCGGCGTGATGATGTGCTCCCGCAGGATGCGGCTGCCTTCCACCACGCCCCACCCCGCCGCCTTGAGGGCGGGATCGATATGCTCGGCGCGGGTCTCGGCTTCGTTCATGGCGTGCCGCCTCGGCCAGCGTCGCCGCGCTTCTTCGGCTTCTTCGGCTTCGGCAGCTGCTTGATCTGCGCTGCGGCTCGATCGAAGTCGTCATCCACCTTGCGAGGCTGGGCGTCGAGCAGCTTCCGATAACGCTTGTATTCCACCTCCGCCTTCGCCCTGGCGTCATCGGCCGAGATCGTGCCGGCGTGATTCAGCAGCTCACGGCCGGACAGCTTCAGGAACTCATCCAGCTTCACGATCCAGTCCCGCATCGTCATGACAAGGCGGTTGAGCGCCCGGAGTTCGGCGAATTCCAGATAGGCGTTCACGATGCGGTTGAGCGCATGGAGTTCCTCCTCACCGAGGTAGTTCTTGGCGATCGACACGTCATCCTTCCGCACCCCGCCGCCGGGGCGGGTCGTCTTGAGGCCCATCCTCGGCTCGCTGGCATCGGCGCGCAGGTGGATCACCTCCGCAGCGGTGTGGCCGTGAGCCGCCCAGTGCATCTTGTTCTGCATCGTCGCGAAGAACTGCTGCGACAGCTCCACATCCGGGGTGTAGTCCACGCTGGTGGCATAGATGTCCAGCACCTTCTGATAGAACTTGCGCTCGCTGGAGCGGATGTCCCGGATCCGCTCCAGCAGGTCATCGAAGTAATCCTTTTGCCCCTTGCCGGGCGGGTTCTTGAGCCGCTCGTCGTCGAGGGTGAAGCCCTTGACCAGATACTCGGTCAGGCGGGCAGTGGCCCACTGGCGGAACTGGGTGCCCCGATGGCTGCGGACGCGGTAGCCGACGGCGAGAATCGCGGGGAGGCTGTAGTGCTCCACCTCGCGGGAGACCTCGCGCTTGCCCTCGAAACGAACTATCCGGAATTTCCGGATAGTTGCCTCCCGGTCCAACTCGCTCTCCTCATAGATGTTGCCGAGGTGCTCATTGATGGTCCGCACGTCCTTCTGGAACAGCTCAGCAATGAGCGCCTGGGTCAGCCAGATCGTTTCATCCTCGAACCGGCACTGGATGCGGGTGCGGCCATCCTCGGTCTGGTAGAGGATGATCGACGATTGCGGCTGGGGGTCGGTGCTCATGCCGCGGTCCTAGAGCCCACCGGCAAAGGCCTGGTGCAGCAGCGACTTCTTCAACTCGTCCAGCGCGGCGAGCTTTTGCTGGTAGATGGATTCAAGGCCATGAGTTTCGAGATCGATGGCTTCAAGCTGATCGACGATGCGGGCTTGTTCCGCAGCTGAAGGCAATGGAATAGCCAGTGCGGAGAGCGTCCCTTGATTCAAGCTCTTGATGTTCGTCCCGATGCCGCCGTCGACCATCTCTCGCCGGACACTTGGCGATTTCAAGAAATGGCAGAGATATCTAGGCATCACGTCACCGCGATTGAGCCGCGCCCTGATCGTGAAGCCAGAATGCGTGACCCTACCGGAAATTGGTCCGACCAGAAGGCTGCGACCTATCAGGTCCATGTTGCCGTTCGATCGCACGAAGAGAAGGTCGCTCTCGCGTAGCATATCCAAATCGGGAAGTGCGCCATCAGTGGTAACAGTTTCCAAGTCGTCAAGCGGTGCCCAATAATTGCGCTGAAAGTCCCGAACGCCAACGATCTTGACAGAATCACCACGGCTTGACCTTGTGAAGTTGATCCCATTCCTGAAAGTCACCAGATCGCCGAGCCGTTTGTCCACCCACCCCTCGCCGCGCTGGGTGAACACAGATTGCAGATAGCTCTCAAACAACGCCCGGGCGTTCTGGAGGTTCTTCTCGGCGTTGTCCTTGGCGGTGGCGATGCTCTCGAACGCTGCGTCGAGGATGCCGACGATACGTTGCACGTCGGGGAGCGGTGGAAGCGGCAGCTCAAACCTCGCGAGCGCTTCGCCCGTGAAATGCTGAATGCCCGTGCCGCTGAACTGTCGGCTAAGTGTTCCATCGAGGTCTCGTGCGCGGAGGTAGTAGAGGCACCACTTCGCGTGCTGAGGCTGGTGAAAACGGACGCGGTGAAGCGCCTTCTGAAAGTGGATCGGCTCATCCCACTCCCAGATTGCGGCGCGACCAGGATAGCCCCCCTCACAAATCACTAGATCGCCTTTGGCCACACTGTATTTCGCCTCTTCCGTCGGCAGAAACCGCATCTCAAGCAAATCGGAGAGGTCGAATTCAAACCAGCGCACGTTCAAGTTTCGGAGGTAAGGACGCGACACCCCTTTGTTCTTCGCCTTGTCGAGCATCTTCCCCAGGGAATGTCTGGCGATTTCGCTGATTTGCTTGCGCTGCCACCCTGACTTCAAAGTATCCCCCGGATTGCATGCAGTACCCCCGCGCTCTCGGCATCCGGCTTCAGGATCAGTTGTCGCAGTCGCCTTCCTCATCGACCCGGCCGCTTGAGCTTCTTGATCCTGGCGGGCGGGAGAAAGTTTTTGCTGGTGACGACGCGCTGGCCGGTCCGTTCTTCCAGTTCAAGCCGGGCGTGCTTTGCGATGCTGCCGCCGGCCCTGGCGGCGGTCTTGTTGTCGTCCATCCCGGTGGCGGTGGCCTTGTCGGCGATCTGGCGGGTGGACAGTTCGGCCAGCGCGGTGAAGATCAGCTCCGCCTCGCTCATGTGATCGCGCAGGCTCTGCGCCTTGAGATGCTTCAGGGCCTTGTGATCCTGAACCGAAACGCCGGCCCATTCCTGATGGATGATGTTGGTGAGTATGGCGTATTGCTCGCCCTTCCTGACGTCGTGCGCGGCCCAGTAGTCGGTCAGCTTGTTGCGGGTCTCCTGCCCGGTCATCCGCTGTTGAATCCATCTGGCGCTCCGGCCGTGCTTCTGCCACGTCTCGCGCGCGCGGTCCAGCGACAAAGCCGGCTCGGCCATTTCCTGCATGCGCTCGTAGCCGACTTTGGCCAGCCAGAGCTTGATCGGTTCGGCTCTGGGGCTGGGGACGGACTGGACCAGGCGCAACAGGGTTTCGGCGGTGGCGACATCCGTCGCCCGCTGCTTGCCATCGGCGGCCGGCATTTTCAACTGGTGACACGTTGTCACCAGTTGACTGCCTTCCTTGCCCAGCCGCTCTTTCAGCTTGTTCCAGTACTTGCGGGCGGTCTGGTAATCTGGCTGCTGGGTCAAGACCTGGATGATGTCCACCACCGAAAACCACCACGTTTCGGTCTGCTCATCGTAGACCCGCCGGATTTCCCGGTCCTCAAATTGGACGGGCAGCAGTTTCACAGGAGCCCCCTGATGGTTTGCAGCACCCCTGCGCTCTCCACATCCAGCGCCGCAATCTCATCCATGATCGCCTGCGGCGTGCGGTACACCACTTCCTCGCCGCCATTCGGGTTCTTCACCGAGAGATCAAAGGTCGCCGGGTCAATGCCCTTGGCGTCCACGCTCCACGACTTGGGCGAGTCGGCAAGCGTCTTCTGCAGCGCATTGAACTCCGCCAGGTCGGCATCATTCAGCGGGTTGGTCTTGCCCATGTTCCGGCCCGGGTCAAGCTGGTAGTACCAGGTCTTCCGGGTCGGAGCACCCTTCTCGAAGAAGAGCACCACCGTCTTGACGCCGGCGCCCAGGAAGGTGCCGCCGGGGCAGTCGAGCACGGTGTGCAGGCTGCAGCTCTCCAGCAGCAGCTTCCGCAGTGACACGGAGGCGTTGTCGGTGTTGGAGAGAAAGGTGTTCTTGATGACCACACCGCCCCGCCCGCCGGCCTTAAGCATCCTGATGAAGTGCTGCAGAAACAGGAACGCCGTCTCGCCGGTGCGGATGGGGAAGTTCTGCTGCACCTCCTTCCGCTCCTTGCCGCCGAAGGGCGGGTTGGCCAGCACCACGTCGTAGCGGTCCTTCTCCTGGATGTCGGCGAGGTTCTCGGTGAGGGTGTTGGTGTGGATGATGTTCGGTGCCTCGATGCCGTGCAGGATCATGTTCATGATCCCGATGACGTAGGCCAGCGACTTCTTCTCCTTGCCGTAGAAGGTGCGCTCCTGCAGCGTCTTCTTGTCTTTCGTCGTCAGGCCGGTTTTCGCGTTCAGGTACTCGTAGGACTCGCAGAGGAAGCCCGCCGAGCCGACCGCGCCGTCGTAGATCTTCTCGCCGATCTTCGGGCTGACCACCTGCACGATGGCGCGGATGAGGGGGCGGGGGGTGTAGTACTCGCCGCCGTTCCGGCCGGCGTTGCCCATGTTCCTGATCTTGGCTTCATAGAGGTGACTCAGCTCGTGCTTCTCGGTTTGGGAGCGGAACTGCAGTGCATCGATCGCGTCGATGATCTCCCGCAGGTTGTAGCCGCTGGAGATCTTGTTCTTTATCTCGCCGAAGATCTCGCCGATCTTGTACTCGATGGTGTTGGGGCCGGTCGCCTTCTGCTTGAAGCCGGTCAGATAGGGGAAGAGCTTCCGGTCGACGAACTCCCGGAGGTCGTCGCCGGTCTTGGCCCGGTTGTGGTCGATCTGGCCGTCTTTACCCTTGGGCGCGGCCCAGTTCTCCCAGCGATAGTCCTTCTCGAGGATGAAGGCGTGCTTCTTCCCGTCTAGCCTGGCCTCGGTCGCCTTGTCCTGCTCCAGCCCGTCCAGATACTTGAGAAAGAGCAGCCAGGAGGTCTGCTCGGTGTAATCCAGCTCAGTGGTGCAGCCAGCCTCTTTCCAGAGGACGTCATCGACGTTCTTGAAGACCTGCTCGAACATGGGTGCCTTTCAGGACTCAGCGCTGGACCAGCCCGGCGTCACACCGTGGAGCGCACGCGCGTGCCGGGATGATCGGGGGGAAGCGAATGGAGCGTCATAGCGGTTCGGTCCCCTCATTGAGGATGTCGAGGTAGCGGGTGTAGCGGTACATCCGGTCCCGGCGCCGGCCGGTGATTTCCTTCACGATCCCCAGCTCGATCAGCCCATCCAGTCCCTTGTTGACCGGCGGTACCGACAGCCCGGTCTCTCCCGCCAGGATCAGCGCGGAGGCGACCGGCCGCTTCTGCAGCGCCTGATGCAATTGGAGTGCGGAGGCCCGGAGCCGCTTGAGCCCGGCCAGCCGAGCGCGATCATCCTGCACCAGGATGGCCAGACGGCGCGCGGTCGTGACCGCACCGGTGGCGGCCTCGCGGACGCCGTCCACGAAGAATCCTACCCAGCTCTCCCAGTCCCCGGTGGTGCGGACCCGGTCGAGCAGGTCGTAGTAGGTGGAACGGTGCTGCTTGAAGTACAGGCTCAAGTACAGCAGCGGCTCACTCAGCACCTTTACATTGACCAGGATCAGCGTGATCAGCAGCCGGCCCAGCCGCCCGTTGCCATCGAGGAAGGGATGGATGGTCTCGAACTGCACATGGGCCAGCGCCGCCTTGAGCAGCGCGGGGGTCCGCTCCGGCTTGTCGTGCAGCCACTTCTCGAGGGCCCCCATGCAGGGGGCAACCTCGGTCGGTGGTGGCGGCACGAAGCGGGCGTTGCCCGGCCGGCTCCCGCCGATCCAGTTCTGAGTCCGGCGGAACTCCCCCGGCGCCTTGCCCGCCCCGCGGCCCCGGCTCAACAGCACCCCATGCATCTCGCGGATCAGCCGATTGGAGAGCGGGAACCCCGCGCTGAGCCGGTGCATGCCCTGCTGCAGCGCCGCGACATAATTGGATACCTCTGTGACATCGTTCAGCGGCACGCCGGGCAGTGCGTCCGCCTCGAACCGCAACAGCTCGGAGAGGGAGGACTCGGTGCCCTCGATCTGGGAGGAGAGCACCGCTTCCTTCCTCACGTAGCTGTAGAGGAAGAGGCGGGCATCCGTTCACAATTAAACGGTATATGCATACCGTTTAGTTTACAATTGTGGGGTCAGTGAGTCGTGGGTGGGGGTGGAGCGGCGATCGGCGGACCACAGCGCCTTGGGTCTTCGGCGATCGGCGCCCCTCGCGATGACGGGTGGGGGCGGGTGCCGCTGCCCGACCTGCGCATGGGCGGAGCAGGAGCTCCGCCCCTACCCAGCCGCTGCAGCATGGGCGGAGCAGGAGCTCCGCCCCTACCCAGCCTCTGCAGGAGCTCCGCCCCTACCCAGCCGCTGCACGAGCTCCGCCCCTACCCAGCCGCTGCAGGAGCTCCGCCCCTACCCAGCCGCTGCAGGAGCTCCGCCCCTACCCAGCCGCTGCAGCCCCAGGTTCCGGCTCCGGGGCAAAGAGATCCCTCGCTGTGCTCAGGACAGGCTCCTCGCTCCGCTCGGGATGACGGCACCGCCCCCCGCCGAGCCGCCCATGCTCACAAGCACAATCCGATGACAGATGAACCGGCCAAACAACCGGTCAAATTGCACATCTATTAACCGAGCTGTATTATGTAAGTCATTGTTTTACTGTACACTAAACAGTCAACAAACCGGCCAATAAACCGGCCAAATATCGACGTCTAGAGCTGAAATCAGGTGGGACAAGTAATGACAGTTTCAGCCATGGAACCGACGCTCCCGGAGGATCCGGAACTCCGCACCATCGCGGAGGAGGTGTCGCGCGCAGCGCTCAGCCTCGGCGCCGGGCTACGCCCTGGCGTCCTCGCGGCGGTAGCCGGGCTGCTCCGCACCGTCAACTGCTACTACAGCAACCTGATCGAGGGACACGACACCCACCCGATCGAGATCGAGCGCGCGATGCGCCAGGAGTACGCCCCTGGCTCCCACGAGAGGAATCTGCAGCTCGAGGCGCTGGCTCATATCGAGGTGCAGGTACTGCTGGAGGGTGCACTGGCCCGGCACACTGGACTGAACGTCTGCGCCGAGGCATTCGTGCTGCGCACCCACCGGGAGTTCTATGAGCGGCTGCCGGAGGAGTTCCGGGTGGTCCGGGACCCCACGACCGGACGAGAAGAACCGGTCATCCCCGGGGCGATTCGGTCCTACGAGGTGCGGGTCGGTCACCATATCGCCCCGGAGGCGGCGGATGTCCCGGCACTGATGGAGCGCTTCGGACGGGTGTATGACCCGGCGGACAGGGCACCGCCTGCCGGCCTGGTCACGCTCGCCGCGGCGCATCATCGGCTGCTCTGGATCCACCCCTTCGGCGACGGGAATGGCCGAGTGACGAGGCTGATGACGGAGCTCTACCTCCGGCGGCTGGGGCTGCCGAGCTCGGGACTCTGGTCGATCTCCCGCGGCCTGGCGCGCCGCAGCGGCGAGTACAAGGCGACATTGGCGGGTGCAGACGCCGGACGGTGGAATGACTTCGATGGGCGCGGGCCGCTGTCACACCGGGGGCTGGTGACGTTCTGCCGCTTCTTCCTTGAGGTGGCGCTCGATCAGATCGAATACATGAGTCGCCTGCTGGAGGTCGATCAGCTCGCCGACCGTGTCGCCAAGTACGGCAAGGCCCGCGAGGCCGGACTCCTAGGGGGCTCCGTGTCAGGCATCGACCGCGACAGCTGGCATGAGGACGCGACCCGGCTGCTCCGGGACCTGGTCTATCGAGGGCAGATCCCGAGGGGAGAGGTGCCTGAGCTGCTGCGGCTGCCGGAGCGCACCGCGCGGCGGGTGGTGCGCCTGCTGACTGATGAGGGCTTCATCGAATCCGGCACCTCGCGCGCGGCGCTGGCACTCCGGATTCCAGCCAGAGCGGCGCCGTACCTCTTTTCGGGGTTGTATCAGGTGAGGTGAGAATAGGGTTGGGCGGAGCAGGAGCTCCGCCACCACCCAGCCCCGCTTCACCCCCACTTTTCCAAAACAAAATGGGCCCACCCTTCCGGACTGCCCCGCTCACCCTCCGCCTCCTGGACCGCCCGCCGCAGCAGCTCCTCCCAGACCAGGTGCAGGTCGGGCACGCCGAGTCCGCCTTCGGCTGATCGTGGTTTCCTGATCGAGGAGCGGATGAGATGCGCTTTTTCCGGTGGGGTTATTGCTGCGGCGTGGTGTAGCGTGCAGGCTCCCACTCCTCAGAGCCGCCATGCCATCGTCTCGTCGCCCAGACGCCAAGGCAACCCCACTCGCCGTGGTCCCGACTGCCGCCATCGAAGGGTGCCTCCTCATTCTCCGGGGTGAGCGGGTGATGCTGGACCGTCACCTGGCCCACCTGTACGGGGTTCCGACCAAAACCCTCAATCAGGCCGTCCGTCGAAATGCCGTGCGATTTCCGCGGGACTTCGCCTTCCAGCTCTCGCTGACCGAGGTCGGCATCTTGAGGTCACAACTTGTGACCTCAAGTTCCGACTGGGGCGGCCTCCGCTATCGCCCCTTCGCTTTCATCGAGCATGGGGTGGCGATGCTGTCCAGTGTGCTGCGCAGTCCGCGCGCGGTGCTTGTCAACATCGAGATCATGCGGGCGTTCGTGCGCCTCCGTCGTCTCCTCGCCTCGCACGCCGATCTCGCCGGTAAACTCACCGCGCTGGAGCAGCGCTACGACGCCCAGTTCCGCGTCGTCTTCGATGCCATCCGTGCCCTCATGGAGCCACTCGACGAGGCGGAGGGGGAGCCACCGGTCATCGGGTTTCGGTGAGGAGCTACCCGGTCTCAGCGCTCACCCACCGCCGCTACTGCACTTTCACCGAAAGACTATTCGACGTCCCGACCGCCCCATTCTTGTCCTTCACCGTCACCTTGATGGTGTACGTCCCCGCTGCGGTATAGGTGCGTTGCAGCTGTACGGTGCCCTGCACCGGCCGCATCGTGGTGGTGGTGCCGTTGCCCCAGGTGGTGGTCACGGTCCAGGGGTTGTCGATCGTTCCCGGATCGCTGAAGCTGAGGCTGATCTTGTAGGGCGTGTTGCGGGGCGCGGGCGACGGCGTGATCCGGGTAATCGCGACTGTGGGCGCGATGTTCTTTACCCGGGCGGTGCCGGAATAGCTGGTGGTGCCGCCATCCTTGTCCCGCACCGACGCACTCACCGTTCTGGGTCCATTGTCCACGGTGGGGCAGCTGATGCTGGGGCTGGGGCCGAAGGCACCGAGCCCGGTGCCGCAGTCGAAGGCAAAGGAGAAGCCCGCTGCCACATCGACGGTGGAGGGATCGACGATGCCGGTGAGGCTCAAGGTGAAGGGACTGCCCTCATTCACCGGGGTGGTGCCGGCGGGGTTATTGAAGGTGGCCGTGGGTGATATGTTCGCGATGGTTGCGGTGGTGGACGCGGTATCTCTCAGTAGCGCGTCGCTTATGATCAACTGCACCGGGTAGCTGCCATTGTCGGCGTACGCATGCGGAGCGTCCGGCAGCGAGCTCGTCCCCCCATCGCCAAAAGCCCAGTCATACGAAAACGGTGCTCCTGCACCAGTCGGACCGCGCGCTCCTGCACCTCCGGCGAATTCCGTGATGATCGTGGCATGACTCCAACCTCTCAAGGAATGGAGTCTCCGGCAATCCCGGGGCGATTCAACTTCACTCTAGCATCGTGACCTCAGCAAGTTCGGAGTAGTCTAGGGGGCTCAGCTGTCCAGGCCCCTTGGCCCCGGGTGAGGCGTATCTCATACAAACGAGTGCAAGTCCCGATCGCGCCGCTTGGTCGGGTCGTAGAGACGATCGACAGCGCGAAGACATTCAAGGCACCTTGGTCGGAGACAATAGAGTCAACACGTGCAAAGGCTCCGTTGTCTGTAACGAGGCAGCCTTTGGGGGCATCTTCACAACGAATGTCCTTAGAATAGCTGCCCTCACGTGCCCCAAGTCCGATCAGTCCAAGTACCTCCGCTTCATCTACCGGGGTCCAGCTCTTGGTGCTGCGCTGAGGCAAAAAGTCCACGATTACCGGCCCAGAATGCGTCTCTGGGAGTGAAAGTTCCCGAGTGTCGGCGGCGACTGCGGCGAGCGCCATTGCAATCGCTTCGGGCAAGTTGTTCAATTCACAATTGAAGAGCGTGCCTGCGAAGACCGCTGCATAAAACCGGATCATTCGACTCCTCCTTGTTAGTCACCCGCTACAGGCCTAGCGCGCGCAAGCGTCACCGATGAAACCGGCTGTTCCCTGTCCTCTGTCCGCGGGATTCTGGTGATGATACTCCTCGTGTGCGATGGTATTGGTCAATTCATCCGGCTCAAAGGCCGGAGACCCGAGGTACGTAATGGGGAGCACAGCTTCGTCTTTTCGCCTGACATGCCCGAAGTCAGTCGTGGTTGCATCGAATGCAAAATCTCCGCGAGCAAACCGCCTGCCGGCGAATTCGGGACCCACATCAGGAGACGTCAATCAGTGTCGATCCTCCGATCCTCCAAGGCACTATCCCGGAGGAGGGGTCATCTGCTCACCTTTCTGCAATGAAAGGCACTGGAGTTGCAGCCTCCCAATCCGACAGCCTACCCTGCTGGTCAAACACGAATGAGTAGACCACTTGGAACCACAAGTTGCCGGAACTGTGGGACAATGCCGTGACTCTAGCCAGTCGTCGATTCAGTAGCGGTGCCGATCCAACCGAATCCCCGCGGAATTGCTGATCCGGTTTGAACGCCGCTCGAGCCGTGCGCCATGCCTTGACAACGGAAGCGGTACTCGAAGTAACGCTGTCCCCTAGGAAGACAAGTCGTTGCGCACCGTTGATGTCGATCAGCGCCGCCAGGCGCCTAGCCGCCCCCGTGACCGAGGCCAAGTCCCTAGCCGTAATACCCGCAGCTGCGGCAGCAGCCTGGAGTTCCTGCTCTGGAAAGCCGGCGAGGCGATAGAACTGGCGATTTATCCGCGCGACGACAACCACTCGTGGAATCCACCCATATGAAGAAATCGGACCGACCCTGAATAATGTCTCTCCGGTCGACAGCATCGTGGAGTCCAACGACGGAGGTGAGCGCATGGCCGGCACCTTACCAAACGAAAGAAAACGACGAGCCGTCTCTCGGTCATATGCTCTGGCTATGACGCTATCGACGCCGCTGGACTGCGACGCGGCAGGCCTCACTCCGAGTACAACAAGAAGCAATACTGCGGATGCGAGTGCGAGGTTCATTTTCGGGCTCCCTAGCAGCTGTAGTCGTTGTAGCTCTGGCCGGGATCGTGGCGCAACCGGCAGCCACCATCGGTGTACTGCCTTCGGGCCTGATTCTCCCAATAGATGGCGTAGGCATTGCTGCCTCGAACCGAATAAGTCACCGAAGATGTCAGTATGCCGAATTCGGCATGGCCGAACTCGTGAGTCAGTACGATCGCTGCATTGAGCAATGCGCCGTTACCACCGTAAAACAGTGCCTGCATTATCGGGTCCTTCTGAAACGCTGCCCATTCGCCGAAATTGAGATCAATGCCCCAAGTACCGTCCTCATTGTCTATGGCTTCCGCCGGACCACTTCCTCCGGGATACTGACCTACCACGATCTTGTGGCCACCAACGGCCAGACGGCCTTCGCTGGCGCGACACACCGGGTCTGCATGGCACTCCTGGGCGGCAGCCTTGGTGGCGGCGTCATCAGCGTAGACGACGCAACCGCCAGAGAGATTGCACTTCTGCCTCCAAACGTAGTCAAGAAGTTCGTCTAAATCGTCCAGCCCATTGTTGTTGAAATCGTTGGTCCAAGCGCTATAGCCCACATGGCAACACTCCGGGGGTGAAATCGAGCGGAAGTGCTCACCGTCCGGGGAAAGGCCGGAGGGGTCCGTTGCCTCCAGAGGCCTCCCGCTCACATACGCATACAGATTCGCCCCGCCGGAGAACCCGATCGGATCCTCCTGGACGAACCGCCGCTGCCGCGGGTCGTAGTAGCGGCTCCGGTGGAAATAGAGCCCGCTCTCTGCGTCATACTCCCGCCCGGTCCAGCCGTACCGGAGCCCTGCCGAGGTGCCGTCCACCGTGGTCACCTCCGCGTAAGGGGTGTACCACTGAAACTGCAGCCAGGCGCCACTGAGCTGCACTGCCCTGATGCTGCCCAGCCGGTCGCTGGAAATAGTATGGTGACCGCTGGCGTTCACCGCCACCACCAGCTGATCCACCCCCAGCCCCCAGATGTATTTCCAGCCGATCGCGCCACCCGAATCCGCCTCGAACGACACCCGGTTACCCCGGTAGCTCATCCGCAGGTACTGCGTCGTGCCGCCGGTGGCGCTGGAATACACCCGCTTCACGATCCGTCGACCCAGCAGATCGTAGCCATACCGGGCCACCGGGCCGGTCACGCCGGTTCGGGCCACCGCGGTCAGTCGATCCAGCGCGTCGTAGGTGTAGCTCCACACGGTGGCGGCGCTGCCGGGCTGCGAGTCGCGGGCCGTGACCAGGTTGCCGGCCCGGTCATAGAAATACTTCCACAGATGCCCCGCCCCGTCGGTCCGGCTCAGCAAGCGATCGGTGTTCGCCGCATACACCTCGGCACCGCCCGTGGTCGAGATATTGCCATCGGTGTCGTAGCCGTAGGTGTAGGCCCCGATCTGGGTCCCGTTCTTCTTCTGGGTCCACCCCGTGAGCCGCTGCTGCCCGTCATAGATCGGGCTGTCTTCCAGGGTATCCGGCAAGGTGAAGGCGAACGAGTTCTTGCGCTGAATCCAGAGCGGCAGCCGCGACACGCCGTCATCGTTGCGCATCGCCTTTTCGGCGTACTTGCCCATCTCCCACGGCGCGCCCCAGGCGGAATCCACCAGCCCGACCATTGCCCCATCGATATTGAATTGGAGTTGACCCGGTTTCGTGGAGACCTCACCATTGGGGACGGAGGATTCCACGATGGCCAAACGAACATACCCCCGGAGTTCCGCCAGCAGCTGATCGCGCTGGCCCGGGCTGGGCGGACCCCTGAGGCCTTGGCAAAGGAGTTCGAGCCGAGCGCCCAGACGATTCGCAATTGGGTCGCCCAGGCCGACCGCGATGGGGGCCGACGCGACGACGGACTCACCAGCGATGAGCGCACGGAGCTGGTCCGGCTCCGGCGGGAGCTGCGCCAAGTGAAGCTGGAGCGCGAGATTCTGTCAAAAGCCGCGGCCTGGTTCGCACGGGAGACCGGCACGATCCCCGACGGGTCTACGGGTTCGTGAGGGATCACCAGGCCGTCTACCCGGTCGCGACGATGTGTCGCGTCCTTCGGGTCTCCCCGAGTGGCTTCTACGCGTGGCGCGATCGGCCACCGTCGGTGCGGGCGCGGCGGGATGCAGCCATCTTGACGCATCTCCGGGCCTTCCATGCGCGCTCCGATGGGACCTATGGTGCGCCGCGGCTGGTCGGTGATCTCCGCGGCATCGCCATTCGGGTGGGGCAGAAGCGCGTCGCTCGGGTCATGAAGCTGGGCGGGCTCGTCGGCGTGAGTCGACGTCGGGGCGTGCGCACCACGCGGCGCGGACCGGAGGAGCACGCGGCGGCGGACTTGGTGCAGCGCCAGTTTGTCGCCACGGCCCCGAATCAATTGTGGGTCGCGGATATCACGTACCTCCCGACGTGGGCCGGCTTCCTCTACCTGGCCATCGTCCTGGATGTGTGGAGTCGACGGGTGGTTGGCTGGGCGATGGCCACGCATCTCAAGACGGGCCTGGTGCTCGCGGCGCTCAACATGGCCATCACGCAGCGTCGACCGTGCGCCATGATTCATCATTCGGATCGCGGCTGTCAGTATACGGCCCTTGCCTTCGGGCAGCGGTGCCAGCAGCTCGGGGTGTGCCCGTCGCGCGGGGCGGTCGGCAGCGCCTACGACAACGCGATGGCGGAGAGCGTCTTTGCGACGCTGGAGTATGAGCGGCTCGATCGGCGGACCTATCGCACGCACGCCGAAGCCCGGGTCGATCTGTTTCAGTACATCGAAGGGTGGTACAATCCGCACCGGCGGCATTCGGCCGTGGGCAACCGGTCGCCCATGCTCTATGAGCGAATCATGTCAGAGGCGGCGTGAACCCCCAAGTCGCCACCTCTCCGCGAAACCGGGTGAACTCCAATCGCGGCCCACTGCGACGGGTGCTCGGCCATGTGCTCCTGCACCGGCCGCACCGCGCCCTCCTGCGAATACCGTGATGATCGTGGCATGACTCCAACCTCTCAAGGAATGGAGTCTCCGGCAATCCCGGGGCGGTTCACTTTATCAACCCTACGGCTTCTTGGCCTCATGCTCCACCACCCAAAGCGCGGCCCCACAGAGTGGGCCAAGGACAACTGCCAGGAGAAAGCCGTCGCGCGCACCATCCCAACCCATTTCCGACCCTAACGGCCACCCGAAAATAATCATCGCTGGCCAAGCAACGAGTACCCCTACAAACATTCTTCCTAGGAGTGTCTTGCCTAGTGGCCAGAGGAGGCCTGCGATCGCTCCCCCCACGATTCCAGCGATCAAGTAAGCCGCAACGCCCCCTCCGACCCCAAGCTTAGTGGAGGCAGCATACTCGGGGCCGACGAGCAGCCTCATGAGGATGGCAAAGGCCGAGTACACTCCAGCAACCGATATGCCGATTTTGATGCCTAACCTTATCTGGGTGGTGCGATGAATGAGCGGCACGATGTCACCTGAAGTCATATGGGCCATCGACTACTTGGGGAAGCATGACGCCTTCCATGCTCCATAGTCTGAAGGAGTACTGGCAAAGGGCAGTAATCCTTTCAGAAAGTCCCGAAGACTAAAGCCACCGCCATTGCCCACCGTATTGTCTATTACCAATCCCGCTGCTGTTGAACTCGTTGCATCGGCCAGCGCGCCGACAGTCAATCCCTCGCGGAGCCCGTTCCTCCCGCCTTCAATAAAGGCCCGTCCAAGAACGATGTCATCTTTTCCGAACATGCCATAATTGCCGCGCTCAAGCCCAGCGAGGTACTTTCCGGTTGCAACAAGCTCGCGCCCTCCCAAAATTCCCTTTGCGGCTAGTGCCAACTTGGTTCCGCTAAAAGCGCTCATCGCGGAATAGACCACCAGCTTGATTCCATTGGCCTGACACGCCTTAACTGCCGCCTTACCGAGGTCTGGCTTCGGCCCCCGCTGCTCCCGCTCGGTCGGTGTTGTTGACGAATGTGTGTGAGAAATCGTCGCGTCCAGCCATTCGCCATATCCATGGCGCCCAGCAGACCCTATGTCCTCAAGCATGTCATCCCACCCCCACCACGCACCGGCGTTAGGATTGCCGGGGGAGGAAGTGCCGTACACAGTAATGTCAGGCAGCACATACGGCGCACAGGTGTTCGTTTCAAGGCAGCCGTGTCCACTCGGATCTCGCGCCTCCAGCACGGCCCCTCCCACATAGGCATACAGGTTCGGCCCCCCATCATACCCGATCGGATCCTCCTGGGTCCACCGCCGCTGCCCCGGGTCGTAGAAGCGGGCCCGGTGGAACGAGAAGCCGGTCTCCGCATCATACTCCCGCCCGGTCCAGCCGTAGCGCAGCGCCGGGAGCGCGACCCCACCGACCTCCTGCGACAGCAGTTGCCCCGACGGTAGAAAGCGCTGGTTCAGCGCCCAGGCACCATCCCGCCGCACCAGCCCGCGCACGCTGTGGAGCTGGTCCTGCACCACCTGGTAGTCGGTCCCGGTGGTGACATCCCGTACGCCGATCAGGTCATCGACGTCGGTGCCCCACGTGTAGGCCAGTGTGATGGACGCCCCGGTGCTGTCGGTCTCGAACGCCACCGCGTCACCGGCGTAGCTCATCCGCAGGTAGCCCAGGACCCCGCCCTGCGGTTTGCGGTACACCCGCTTGACGATCCGGCGGCCCAGCACGTCGTAGCCGTAGCGGGCCACCAGGGAATCGGCGGCCCACCCCGGCATCTGGATCCGGACACTGGTGAGACGGTTGAGCGCATCGTAGAGGTATTTCCAGGTGTAGGTACTGCCCCCCTGCACCCGCACGGCTTGGCTCTGGTTGCCCGCCGCATCGTAGCTGTAGGTCCAACTCCCCGTCACCGGGTCGGTGCGGGAGAGCAGCCGGCCGGTCTTGGCCTCATAGCTCTCCGCGCCACCCGCTGTGAGGACGTTGCCGTCCACATCGAACGCCACGGAATCGGTGGTCAGCGTCCAGGTCGTGGACGGCGGCGTCTTGCGGGAGGAGCGCCACGAGAGCAGCCGCTCCCACCCATCATACTTGAGCGAATCGATGGTGCTGTCCATCGCCGCGGTGAGCCCATGCTGCTCGGTCCAGACGGGCCCCAGCGCCACCCGGGTCTCGGCGGGGCCGTCGGCATTGCCTTCGGGATCGTAGACCCCGGCATACCAGGTCCCGCCGACGCTGGCCACACTGTGCTCAAGCAGGGCAATGCCGGTCGAGGTGAAGCTGCCATCTCTGGTCTGGGTCGGTCCACTGCTGATGGCGTTACTGGAACTGAGGCGGGCCTGACCATCGAAGCTGAAATTTGTCGAGTCCGCGAACGGGGTCACGAGGCGCGACGGCAACCCGCGCTGTGCGTCGTAGCGGATGATCCAGGTGCCTGTCGGTCCGGTCGAGGCACTGTCCCGTTCAAATTGATCGTAGCTATGTGTTGTCGACCGGGCCGTGGCCCCGGTGTAACTGGTGTCCGCCAGCAGGCGCCCGCGACGGTCGTAGCCGGTGCGCACCTCCCCATTCACCCCGCCAATCGAGTCCACCGCGCCGCTGTAGTAGAGCCGGGTAAGCTGGTCCAGCGGCCCGCCAAAGACCGAGTTGAGCGTCCCCACTCCCGGGATGACCGTCGCCATGGTGCGGTTGCGGCTGTCGTATTGCGCCGAGATGATATCGCCCCGCCGGGTGATGGTCTTGAGCAGGTTGCCGGCAATATCGTACACCATCGAATCCCGCGGCGGCGTCGCCAGAC
>Ga0163150_10001372_pt1 | contig 41387 bp, 38 predicted proteins | sample OliLakLV19P2IB_FD_148628 | JGI IMG/M metagenome (GOLD analysis project Ga0163150, IMG submission 148628) | Freshwater microbial mat bacterial communities from Lake Vanda, McMurdo Dry Valleys, Antarctica - Oligotrophic Lake LV.19.P2.IB | ecosystem: Environmental > Aquatic > Freshwater > Lake >... | reverse complement strand
TAAGTCCTACTGAAGTTTCAATAACAAGGAACCCACGGATTTTATTCGGTTCACCAGGTACCATTCCCACATGCTCATATGAAACTTTGAAAGCATTGTTATGCGGAATAAAAGATACTATTTTTTTATTCTGATAAACCAAACTATAGGTTTGATCGGCATTCGGATATTCTATTACATTATGATGTTGAATATTGGCAACTTCAAATTGTTTGGTGCTATAGCCTATCGTTGCGTCTGTTTGTGGAAGTATATATTCAAAAGCTATTGCAAACAATCCTTTGATAGGTGGTTCGCCCCATGGTTTTAGTTTGGTGCCATCATCCATTTGTTTTCGCCATAAAAAACGTTTCGATGCATCACAAATAACATTGAGGTTGTATTTTTTCCCAGTGCCTTGTGCATCACTCCACCAAAGCTGTTCTGCCGGATGAATTTCCGGCTGGCAACAATGGCCTTTATCATATATCCATGGGCCGTAGATACACATTTCCTTCCCGGTTCTTATCAAGGCTAAATCGGCTAATCTTGCCCTGCCAAATTTATGATCACCCTGCGGCCAGTAATCTTCTGCTACTTCAGCTTCTACTCTTTCAAAGAAAGAACGGGAATTTGCATCATCACAATCAGATTGGCCACTTTGATGGGCACTCAATGTCCATTGTGTACTCATCAGGCCAGTGTATTCTCTTGGATGGCCATCATTAATTAAATACATGTATTTTGGGTTGGGTACAATATCAACGTTAACATCATAATCCTGAAAAGTGCCTTCAATATTTACCTGTCGTCCTACTCTCACTTTTCCCGCTAAGGTTCTTTTATAAAAAACAACAGACCGGTGATCATTCTTTTGCTGCTGTGGATACCAGAAATTAAGATTATCCGGTATCAATTTATTATTAGAAGCCCGTTGAAAAGCGGCAGAACCAATTTCCTCAATTCCCCGAAAATCATTTCCGATAATTCCCTGTTGTTCGGTCATTGCTGTTTCCCACAATCCTTTGCCCTGAGGAGTTTGAACACCAAGCGTTGTGATAGTAGTAGCAGGACCATTAACAGCCAGTACAGATGGTGTAGTAATAACGGGACCTGCTAATGGAGGGGCAACAACGGCCACTGTATTTGGCGGAATAGGTTTTGCTCTTTGTCTTTCCCAATGTCCGGGTTTAAACTGTCCGTTCTCCATTGCATTACGAATCCATACATAACCTGTCCTTGCGAGAGAGAATACATTGATATATGAAACTTTGTCATTAAAGTTGTAAACAGATAAGTCAGGACGATCTTCAAGCAGGTCAACCCAAATACCATAGCCCTTCCCATCTGCAGCATGTTCATAAATAATTGCTCCCATACCAGCAGGAACCTTGATGGATGAAGCAACATCATTGAAGTCGTTTAGACGGTACTCTCCCACTCCAAACCCTTTTGCCTGCCCGGTGTAATTAGCATGTTCATACAAAACAACTTGTCGCTTTTTAAAAATTACAGCCTGACTAAAAGAATAACAACTCGTTAATACAAGCAGGAAGAATAGATTGAATGATCTCATGATGCACCATTTAAGTTAAAAAATATTTCTTAGGCCAGTTGGTTAACATGATTGCGGCGGGAAATAAGTGTTTACTAAATGTACTACATTTAAAATGTACAGTTTAATAAGATTTTAGTAAGAGCAGTTTAGTTTTTTAAACGCCCTGAAGTAACATGCAATAGGTACATTGACTAATTTTACCTTACATGTCTTTATTCATTACTTCTCTCAACTCCGGCAGCAATGCCAATTGCTATTATGTTGGCAACAGCCATGAAGCGGTGCTGATAGATGCCGGGCTTAGCTGCCGGGAAACAGAAAAGCGGATGTTGCACCTGGGGCTTTCGATGAATACTGTGAAAGCCGTTTTTGTTTCGCATGAACACAGTGACCATATAACCGGCCTGGCCGGTATTAGTAAAAAGCACCGGTTGCCGGTATATATTACTTCGGCCACATTAGGCAATTGCCGCATTCCCATTGAGCCACCATTGATCAGAGAATTTCAAAAGAATAAACCAGTAAAGATTGGCGGCTTGTCAATCACTCCTTTTAGCAAAAGCCATGATGCTAAAGATCCGCACAGTTTTATGGTATCAGGACAAGGTATTAATATTGGCATTATCACCGATATAGGCCATGCCTGCAAGCAGGTAATAAAGTATTTCAGCCAATGCCATGCGGTTTTCCTGGAAGCCAACTATTGTGCTGATATGCTGGCTAATGGGAGCTATCCTTATCATTTGCAAAAACGCATCAGCAGTGATGAAGGTCATTTATCCAATGCACAGGCACTTGATTTGTTTGTCAATTACAGATCACCCGATTTACGATTGCTTATTCTATCACATTTATCCAGGAACAATAATAAGCCGGAATTGGTGAACAGCTTGTTTACCAAACAGGCGGGTGATACACAGATTGTGGTGGCTTCCCGGTATGTAGCTACACCAGTTTTTTGTATAGAAGGAAATGGAATTATTGCTACCCCAAAAACAAAACGACGGGCAACGCAGGACAAAAGACAATTATCCCTTTTTTAACAGTGTATAAACATAGTGACAGAAAACTTCTTTTAGCAGGGAAATAATCTATATTTGTCAATGTAAAAACTGAATACCCGTTAACATTCTAAATTTAAAACAAATGGCAACAAAGAAAAAACCCGCCAAGAAAGCTGCTAAAAAAGCAGTAGCTAAAAAACCTGCAGCTAAAAAAGCTGTAAAAAAAGCAGCTAAGAAAGTTGCAAAAAAGAAATCGGCCCGTAAACCATCAGCCGCATTTATGAAACCCCTTACTCCAAGTGCTGCATTGGCAGAAGTAGTAGGAAGTAAACCATTGCCCCGCACTGAAGTGGTAAAGAAAATATGGGTTTACATTAAAGCCAACAAATTACAGGACAAAGTCAACAGACGTATGATCAATGGTGATGCTAAACTGAAAGTTGTTTTCGGTGGCAAAGCACAAGTATCTATGTTTGATATGGCTAAACACTTGTCAAAACACCTGAAATAAAAAAAGGTGTTGACGGAATTGAAAGGGCATCTGGTGGTGCCCTTTTTTTATTGAATTTTCCTCAAGAGAATAATTTTATTTTACCGACATAATTCAGAAATGATTGTTGCATGCTGCGGATATAATGCTGATAATGTAACTGCATCTGCCAGTTCAAAGTCATCAAAATAGAATCCGGGGGCTACAGTGCAGCCAACAAGACTATAAGCACTGCCGGGAGCAGGTTTGCTGGCAAACTAACAATTGGCCGGCACCACATACTGAAACAACTCTCCTTTTGCTATATCATTTCCTAAATGAATAATGGCCAATGTTCCGTCTGCCTTTATCACATATATCAGCAATGCATCGCCACTATAAAAATGCCAGCACTCATCACTTTTTATACGATGGAAGGCAGAAAATTTTTGCTGTTCTAGTAAAAAATAAATGGCTGTTGAGAAAACCCTGTCAGCACCAAAGCGTTCGGGTAATGCATCTTTACTTATTATCTCATCGGCTGCATAGGTTTGTTTATACCAACCTCCTTCAGGATGCGGTTGCAGTTTATAATGCTGTATGAGTTGAAGGGGAGTCATTACTTAATAATGCTATTTAATAATCTCAATTACTATTTGCTATCTGTTGCAGATGATTTATCCCTGAAAAAAGTTTCGCCTTTGATAAGCCATGAAAAACCGAATGCCAGCAAAGCGATTGTTTCTAATACAAAGGTGGGTTTAAAGGCTTTTATCTTACTATACAAAGAGCCGGGTATAAAACTGACTACAGCAATACCCACAATGCACACCACAATCACCCAACCACAGATTTTATAAATATTGTTTCTCGTTTTCTTAGGGCCTGCCATGCGGCCGGGCTTATTTGTTTTGGTAAACTGTACTAATGAGAAAAAAGCAAACGTAGAAAACAGTATGGTGGCCGATACATAGTGCAGTATATTGGAAACAGGGTTTTCTCCATCCGTCATTCTTGAACATTGCATATCAGCATAGCCACCAAAGTCAGTGGGGAATAATGCTACCAACAATGCAAATAAACCGCCAATTTTAGCAGCTACTTTATCACCCTTATCATGTCCATTGTAACAAAATAGAAACAGCGACACCGCACAAAGGGTACCTACAAAACAATTACCCATATCAGTATAATAGAAATGGCTGATTGATGGCGGGAAAGTGCACCCTCTTTCAAAAATAAAGTAGCCGAAGAGCAACAGGAAGGGCAGCAGCATTCCCAATAAGCCTACTGCTTTGCGGAGGGTGAGGTAGGAGATAATCAGCCCCTGGTTATCCGCTGGGGATTGTGGTGATGCCATGCTGAAAAATTTATAAGGGAAATATAAGGAAACTATTGCAGTGCCGAAAGACAGTTGTCGGGGGGTAGTGTCTCCCTTTGAAATAGACCGGAACCACATAGATAGAACACATTAGAAATACACACATAGCTTCAGGTTAACCTATGTGAAAACCCCCGCCTGCCGGACGGGCAGGTATGTTTCTGATGTGACTATGTGGTTCAAATTGATTTTTAACAACCTCAATATTCAAAGCGGTACACTATTTATCGGATCAGTTTAATGCCCACCGTTCATCAAGATGCTACTTTTAATAAGTGAACATCTCCGTATATTTATCACCTAAATAGAAATTGTTTGAAATGAGCCCTAATAATTCTTCTTACCAACCGGGATGATTATTGCGGCGAATTCCATGTGGCCAAAAAACAATAAAAAATAAACATATGAAACAACTGTTCTTTTCTTTATTAACCCTCATTACCGTTGGTGCCTGTGGTCAAAGTGATAAATCAAAAAGACCAAGCCCTCCGGCAATAGTAACAGAAACTGTCAGCAGCGGTGCAATCGTTACTATTGATTATAGCCAGCCTTCTTTGAAAGGAAGAAAAATCGGAACGGAGCTAGCCCCTTACGGACAAGTATGGAGAACCGGGGCTAATGAAGCTACCGTTTTCGAAGTAAGTAAAGATGTGAAAATAGAAGGCCAGTCGCTTCCGGCAGGTAAGTACGGCCTGTATAGCATACCGGGTGAAACTGAATGGACAATCATTTTCAACAAAACATGGAAACAATGGGGTACACAATATAAAGAAGCAGATGATGCGCTGCGGGTGAAAGTGAGTCCGGCAAAAGTGGATGCACTCAATGAAAAAATGACTTTTGTAATAGACAAAAGCGGGAAAATTTCATTATCGTGGGGAGATACGGTTGTTGCTTTTATGGTTAAATAAGATGATGCCCCGGCTAACTTTATCTTTATAATGGTTCGTATTTTACGGGCCATTTTTTTATCCAGCTATCTGTATACCCTGGAACAGCATAAACCGTTTTTCAAACCTGGAATCAATTCAACTTATCATTTTTACAGGGTATACCAATCACTATTGCATTGATATCGTAGGTAATAACTTTCGTAAGTAATAATATTCCGGCTAAATAGGTGTATTCGGGTTAAATTGCAGGGGAATACTAAGCCGAAACAACCTCTGCTATCGTTTTCTGAATACAAAATAAAGGCTGACTGGCAACCTCTTTTCTCCCCTGTTCCAATTAAAGACTATTTTTTATGATCCACGATGTGAATGAATTAAATAAAAACGCAGAGGTTATTGCTGGTTTACACAGCCTGGCTGCCAAAGCAGTAGATGATTACCTGGTAGATCCGCAACAATGCTGGCAGCCCACCGATTTTTTGCCTGATATGTCACAGAAAGATGCAATGGATCAGGTTATACAATTACGCAAAAGAAGTGATGGAATACCAGACGAAGTGATAAGTTCTCTGGTAGGCAATATGATTACCGAAGAAGCCTTGCCCAACTACCAGTCTTTTTTTAATTTATTAAAAGGAATGAATGGTGAAGGAAATATGGCCAGCGATAATGGCTGGGTTCGCTGGTCAAGGTCATGGACGGCGGAAGAAAACCGTCACGGTGATTTGCTGAATAAATACTTGTATCTCTCCGGCAGGGCTGATATGAAGGCCGTAGAAATCACCATCCATAATCTTATTACTAATGGCTTTGATGCAAAAGTGGAACAGGATCCTTATCAGGCTATGATCTATACTTCTTTCCAGGAAAGAGCCACCAAAATTTCTCATGTAAATACCGGTAAGCTGGCCGATAAGGCCGGTGATGATGTATTGGCAAGAATTTGCAAAACGATTGCCGGTGATGAAGCCCGTCATGAAACTGCTTACAAGAGTTTTATGTCTAAAATATTTGAAGTGGATCCGAATGGGGCTATAATGGCATTTGAAAAAATGATGAAAAAGAAAATAACGATGCCCGCATTGCTGATGGATGAGGATGAAAAAAAAGACAGTCTCTTCAATCGCTTTTCTGTAATCACAGAAAAAATGGGCATCTATACTACTTTCGATTATGCCAATATCATTAATCACCTGACAGAAAAATGGAAGATAGCAGGCATAACCGGGTTGAAAGATTATGCAGCGAAGGCGCAAGAGTATTTATGCACACTGGCCGACCGCTACCGCAAGATAGCAGAAAGGGTGACTGTGCCGCCAATTGTAAATCCTGCATGGATACTTTATAAATCCTCTTAACTGTTAATAGGTGGCCGCCTGACCCATATCATAATGCAGGTTGATGATACTCTGATGTGGTGATGTGTGAAATCATCTGCCATCGCTTATCCCTGTAGGCATATACACGGATATAATACAGGTAATATCGGTCTGTTTTCTCTTTTGCTTTTTTATGTACAGAAAGTTTCCCTCTTAATATGGCAAGGTTGGGATGCAGCTCCGCCGTTACTGAATCATGCTGGCGGGAAATGAAACTTCCTTTTGCTACCGATGTAAACCAGCCTTTTTTGCCTTCTATTTTTCCGGAACCATGACTGAAAACAAAATCAGCGGCATATAATTCATCTAAGGCAATCGTATCCTGTGCCACTACATGGTTATCTATTTGCTGGTTGAGTGCAATAAGCAGGCTGCTGTCTGAAAATACCGTTGCACTTAATGACAATTGCCACAAGGCTATTCCTAACAGCAGGACGATTTTTTTCATACAGTCCTATTTTAATAGCAGTAAATTAATTTTTCACTTTATTAGGATAAGCTGGACGTTTGAGTTCTTCCGGAGGGTTTTTTTGCAATTCTTTCAAAGCAATTTCAATTGCTTTTTCTAATTGAGGGTCTTTTCCTTTAATAACATCTCCCGGCCATTGTTCAACTTCAATATCAGGTGCTACTCCTGTATTCTCAACTACAAACCCATCTTTTGTCCAGATAGCAAGATTGGGTGCTGTTACTCCACCACCATCAATAAATTCAGGAAACCCTAAAATACCTACCAATCCTCCCCAGGTACGTTTTCCTACAATGGTGCCTACTTTAAATTTGCGGAACATCCATGGAAGCATGTCACCACCAGAACCGGCAGTTTCATCAATGATCATCACCTTAGGCCCTTGTATTGAAGCACTGGGGGATTTTAAATCTTTTCCATACCGCATATTCCAGTGTGCCTGGTAAGGCCGTTGCAAAATATCAATGTAGTAATCGGCCAATGAGCCGCCGCCATTAAAACGTTCATCAATGATAATGGCTTTCTTATTGGCTTGCGGAAAGAAATATCTTTTAAAATATTCATGTCCCTGGCCAGCTGTGTTGGGAACATATACATAAGCTACTTGTCCATTGGTAGCATCATTTACTTTTTTCAGATTTCCTTCCACCCAATCCCGGTTGCGCAAAGCAGATTCATTGGCTACCGGAACAACTTTCACCACTCTTGATCCTGTATTATCGGGGTTGCTGCCAATCGTCAACTCTACAATTTTACCGGCAGTATTTTCAAAAAAGCGATACAGGTTATCAGCAGCCGTAACATTATTTCCATTTACCGCCAGCAGGTAATCGCCTTCTTTTACATTTACACCGGGTTCGGTTAAAGGAGATCTCAGATTAGGGTTCCAGTTCAATCCGCCATAGATTTTCTTAATGCGATAACGGTTTTTATCCATTGTATAATCTGCACCCAATAAACCACCGCCTACTTTTTCAGGATTTTGCAACACTTCCCCTCTATTCGTTAACCCATGATGACCCACCACCAATTCGCTGCACATCCATTGAATCAGGCTATTCAAATCACTTCGACAAGAAAGATGAGGCAGAAACACTTCATACTTTTTCTTCATTGCCTGCCAATTGGCTCCGTGCATACCGGGGTCATAAAAATAATCCCGGTTCACCCGCCAGGCTTCATCAAATATTTGCGGCCATTCTGCTTTGGGATCTATTTTCACCTGTACATCCGCTGTGTTAAGTATTCCTTTTCCGGGTTCGCCTTTTTCTCCTGCACTACTGATGGCCCAACTTGGACCTTTCACATACAACATCTTTTTGCCATCGGCAGAAAAAAGATACCCATCCATTTCCATCACCTCATTATCCTTACGTTTTTTTATATCGTATTTATGCATCATGCCTGTTCCTCCGTCGTCAGGATAAGCTATATACAATAACTCATCTTCTTTTCCCATTCCCAATGCACCATAGTTACCGGCTTTAATGGGCAGATCAATAATCCTGTTTTGAATTCCATCCCAATCAACACTAAGAGAGCTGGCTTTTTTATCTACAGCCGGGGCTGCTTCTTTTTTTGTTTTAGAAGTATCAGCAGGTTCTTTTATTTTTTCTTCATCACTCTCCTTTGCAAAAGGGGAGATGGTTTCTTTTTGCAGTGTAACGAGATAAATAGAATTGGTTGACCGCATATCAGCATTTGATTGGTCAAACCAGTTGATAACAGGGCCTGCATCTGTAGAAGCAAAAAAGTACAGGTATTTATTTCCAGGGTCAAATATGGGTTCGGATGCATCGCTTAATCCATCCGTCAATGCAAATGATTTTTGCTGATCAACCGAATAAAGAAAAATACGTTTGAATTGCGTTTCGGTTACTTTGGTATAAGCAAGCCATTTCGAATCGGATGACCAGTCTCCAAACAAATTACGGAAGGGGCCGGGTACATACAGTTCATCCGCATCAATTTTATTTATTGACCCTGAAGCAACATCCAGTACATACTGATTGCGGCCATTATCTGAAAAACTTATTTTTTTGCTGTCTGGCGACCATTTCGGAAATGCATAAAAGCCTGTGCCATTCAGCTTAAACGTTTTTACTTCCCCTTTCCCGTCCTGTGATTTAATATGAAGCTGGTATTCGCCGGAAGCATCTGAGAAATAAGCTATGTTCTTTGCATCCGGCGACCATGCCGGATATTTTTCATGTGCCGAAACTGTTTGTGTAAGGTTTCGGGGATCACCTTTTTCCGCAGGCACCGTAACTATATCTCCACGAAAATCAAACACGGCCCGTTGACCGGAAGGAGAAAGACCTGCACTCCTGATGTACTTTGTACCTTTTACAAATCGGGGCCGCAGCTCCAACAGGTCGGCAGCTATTCCTATTTTAATTTTTTTTGTATTTTTTTCTTCTGGAGAAAAAGTATGTAAGTAACCAGCTTGTTCTAAAACAATCACTCCATTCCCGGTGGAAGCATTTAAAATGGGAAAGTCATTGAAATTAGTAAGCTGGTCTGTTTTTTTTGATGCTGTGTTATATGAAAACAAATTAAATTCTCCATTCCTGTCGCTGCGGAAATAAATAGTGTTGCCTATCCACATCGGGTTTACATCGTTGCATCCTCCTTCGGGCTGTGGAATTTTTACAGTGTTGTTATCTGCAAAAGTATAAATCCAGATATTGGAGATAGAACCACCCCGGTAATGTTTCCATTGGCGGAATGCATCATTGATAGGATTGTAAGCCATTTGTTTTCCATCGGGTGAGTAAGTGGCCCAGGCCGCATTGGGTATTTCCAATTTTGCAGGCATACCACCAGTAAGCGGCACAGTAAATAATTGCGAATAACGATTGGTAAACGTTGACCGCTGCGAAGCAAACAAAACTGATTTTCCATCGCTGGTAAACCCACGAACAATATCAGGATAAGGATGCCAGGTGAGCCGGGTGGGAATTCCACCTTCTACCTTCACCGTAAACACATCCACGTTTCCATCGTACTCGGCACTGAAAGCAATTGTTTTTCCATCAGGTGAAATAACAGGGCTTGACTCCAATCCTTCATCTACAGTAAGGCGGCGGGGTTGCGAACCATCTTTATTAGCTACCCATAGGTCTTCTGCATAAATAAAAGCAATATGTGTAGCACTGATTGTTGGCTGTGCAAGCATTCTGGTATCTGTTGGATCAATGGCAAGCAGCGAAACAGGCAGACACAATAAAAAAAGAAATAACGGTAATACAGTTGGTTTGAATTGTTTCATAAAAACTATTGAATGTGGTTTTTGAAATGCTTGGGGTTAGAAAATAACAACCGGATTTCTAAGTTAATTTATTAAAACTATGCGCTGAATATTATTTTATTCCGGTAGCTTTTGTACAGAAAAGATGACCTGTGGTTACCCAAATACAAGCATTGACAGCTGCGAACATTGATATTAATCCGGCTGGTAATTAAAAACTACTTTTGTCCTTCATTACATATAAATATGACATTTGCCGATTTGAATTTAAACACCCCGCTGCTAAATGCATTAGACGAACTTGGAATTACAACTCCCACTACTATTCAGCGCAATGTCTTTTCGGTTGTAATGTCCGGAAAAGATGTGTGTGGCATTGCACAAACCGGCACCGGTAAAACGTTTGCTTACTTATTGCCCTGTCTTCGGCAATGGACCTTTTCAAAAGATAAAATCAAATCGCCGCAAATATTTATCCTTGTTCCTACCAGGGAACTGGTTGCACAGGTAGTAGAGAACATAAAACTATTAACGCCATATATGAACCTGATTGCAGTGGGTGTGTACGGTGGGGTAAATATCAATACACAACAAATTGAAGTAATGAAAGGAGTGGATGTGCTGGTAGCCACACCAGGACGTTTTTATGATCTTGCTATGAACGGTGCTTTTAAAACAAAGACCATAAAAAAATTAGTGATTGATGAAGTAGATGAAATGCTGAACCTCGGCTTTCGTACCCAATTAAAAAACATACTGGACTTTTTACCTCCCAAACGGCAGAATCTTATGTTCTCTGCCACCATCACCGAAGATGTGGAAGCCCTTATTGAAACTTATTTTAATAACCCGGTAAGAGTAGAGGCAGCACCCACCGGTACGCCATTAGAAAATATTTTGCAGACTGGTTACGAAGTACCCAACTTTTACACCAAGGCAAACCTGCTTGAATTATTATTAACGGAAGATGAAACCATGACCAAAGTGCTGGTGTTTGCAGCCACCAAACAATTAGCCGATCAGTTGTATGAACAATTAGAACCAAAATTTCCGGGTACGGTTGGTGTAATTCATTCCAATAAAGAACAGAACCACCGGTTTAATACCGTGAAGCAATTTAAAGAAGGTGTTTACCGGTTTATCATTGCCACTGATATTGTAGCAAGAGGGATTGATGTGGCAGAAGTATCACATGTTATCAATTTTGATGTGCCGGATGTACCGGAAAACTATATTCACCGCATCGGCAGAACAGGACGGGCCGATAAAAAAGGCATTGCCATTACTTTTATTACGGAAAAAGAAAAACCATTGCTTGCCGCTATAGAAACCCTGATGAAATACGAAGTGCCGGTATCGCCATTGCCCGCAGATCTTACTATCTCCGATGAGCTGACAGAAGATGAGAAGCCCAAAATATTTATGAAGACCGATGCGATAAAACCGAAAAAGAAAGATGATGCAGGCCCGGCCTTTCATGAAAAGTCAGCGAAGAACAGCAAGGTTAATTTTATTGTTCGGCATAAGGACAGGATGATGAAAAAATATGGCAAGCCAATTAAAAGAGCACCTAAGAAAAAGTAATAAAGAATGTTACCCTCCAAAGATCCTCTTCACGGCAAAACATTAGAAGCCATCGTAACAGAACTACAGGCTCATTATGGCTGGGAAGAACTGGCACAACAAATCAATATCAACTGCTTTAAAAGTAACCCGAGTGTAAAATCCAGTTTAACGTTTCTTCGAAAAACAGACTGGGCCAGGAAAAAAGTAGAAAGCCTTTATTTATATATGTTGCGAAAAAGAAAATAAACCTCGTATTATTTTAATACAAATAAAACACAGATCCCTGTTATCAGGAACAGGGTGCCGGTGACGGTCGTTACAGTAACAACTTTTTTGTAATGCCGGTCATTCTTTAAAACATAGGCATCTGGTTATTTTATTTCCAACTCCTTCTTCTCACTTTCATTTCCTGTTCTGTCAACTGCTGATACGATAATCTTTGTTAAGTTCCGGGTAATTGTACCTTCCTGTTTTGTTTTGTCTAATGCTGCTCGGCGGTCATTACGGTTCAGGATTTTGTACGACCATGTATTACCATACAGGCTATAAACCACCCAGTGAAAAACATCTTTCTCATCAGGATGTGTCCAGCTTATTTTACAAACATTGCCTTCTGAAGATGTAGTGACTACAGGAAGTGCCGGTGCCTTGTTATCCATCCAGGGGCTTGCCGGTACCAATGCCTGTTTTTTATAAACGCCTTTTAACAATGTATCAGCCAGTCTTGCATTTTTTGTAACCGATGAAATACTCCAGTGTATCACTCCTTTACTTTGTGGCTGCATACCACGGTCAATCATAATTTCGTTTATCACTTCGTCAATATTCTTATCGCCACCATCACCACCCACACTGATACCCGGCCATAGATGACGGTTCATTTTATTTTCACCAGCCCACCAACCGAGCAATACCGGAAAGCTTTGCGCATACCTGTTTACCGGCCAATACAATTGCGGCGAAAAATAATCTATCCAGCCTTTGTTAAGCCAGAGCCGGGCATCTGCATATAGTTGATTATATTGGTCAAAACCTTCCACCGATTCGGGATAGCCGGGCCGCCAGATACCAAAAGGGCTAAGTCCAAATTTTACCCAGGGTTTTTCAGCTCTTATATTTTTATACAACCGTTCCACTAATTTATCTACTGCATTGCGCCGCCAATCGGCACGGGACAATTTACCACCGCTTCGCTGGTAAGCTGACCAACTAACTGAATCAGGAAAATCTGCAGTGCCATTGTAAGATGGATAAGGATAAAAATAATCATCCATGTGTATGCCATCAATATCATATCGTTTTACTAAATCCACTACCACATCGTTGGTAATATCCTGCACAGCTTGTTGCGCCGGGTCCATCCACCAATAACCTTCTTTTAAAAACATAACCAGCTCGGGGTGTTTTTTTACAATGGACTGATCGCTGATTGTTTTTCCATCTTTATGATGTGCCCTGTATGGATTTAACCACACATGCAATTCAATTCCCCGGTCATGTGCTTCTTTTACCCAAAACTCCAATGGGTCATAATAAGGATCGGGAGCTTTTCCTTGTGTACCCGTGAGAAAATAAGACCAGGGTTCAATATCGCTTTTATATAAAGCATCGGCCTGGGGCCGCACTTGTAAGATGGCCGCATTAAAATTATGCGACTGTAAAAAATTTAATAAGGTGATGGCTTCCTGTTTTTGTGTTTCGGTAGAGAGGCCGGGTTTGCTGGGCCAGTTTATATTGGCAACGGTGGCAATCCATGCAGCACGGAATTCTTGCTGGGCCTTTGGTGCCGTGGACACAGGTTCTTCTTTTACTACTTGTTTAGTGCTGGTGCATGAATGCAACAGGAACAAACTACCTGTATACAATAAAGTCCTTATTAATTTTTGTAACATGGCGCAATTGGTTTTAGGAAAAAGAAAGTTCTTTAAAGGTAAAAGAAAACATCGTTGCCTGTATACTTAATCCCTAACAGGATTATATATTGCAACAACTATTTTTTCAATACAAAAACACTGATAGTTGTTTTCTGACCTTCCATTTCAATTTCAGTTTCCGTTTGCTCTTTGCAAAACAGCAGCAGTTGATTGATAAAAGATTTTGCCAACAACCTTTGCGGTGTGCTTAAGATAATGGTGCATTGGTTATCTAAAATGTATAGGATGACCGACAATAGTTGTTCAAATTGTGAAGGTGCATAATTAATATCACTAAGCAGCAATACTTCCGGCAAAGGCGCCTCTTGTAAATTGTTCCAGTCAATAACACGACAGCTTACATTCTCCAATTGATGCTGTTTAGCAGACAGGCGAACTATTTCAACAGCCTGCGGCTCTATATCGCTTATACAAACCTGCCGGGCATACGCTGCACAAAAGATACCGGGCAAGCCGGGGCCTGCGGCCAGTTCGAGTACATCTTTATTTTTGATGTAATGAAGATTGTTTTGCAAAAAAATACATAGCCCTATTGCCGCCGGCCAAACCTTAGCCCAATAAAGGGACGTAACATTTTCTTCTTTCTTCTTATATGTTTCTCGTAAATAAACAGGATTGGGTGCAAATATTTTGATGCTCTTGTTATTGATGAAAAAAGTTTGAAGAACAAGCGGAGTTTGCATGAGAAAGTTAAAGTGAGTTATAATAAACCTGTACCAGGTAAAATTATATAAGATTGCAATGAAAAGATTTCTTTTATGTTGGAGTGCTTCAGCTTAAAGGAGTTCAAAAAAATAACCTGTCACTCACAAGATGTATTAATGCTTTACTTTATAATAAATCAACTTCTTCAGTCCGTTAAAATAATCGTGTATAAAAAAAGGGGCCTGCTGATGCAAGCCCCCTGTGCAGACAATCGCTGCTGCTTTAGTAATGGCCTTCTTTTTTATCCTTTGCCCGGCCTATTCCATAACCAATTCCACCCAATACAATTCCACCAACAACCCCACCAGCGACACGGTTGCGTTTATTAATAATAGCACCGCCTACAGCACCAGCACCGCCCCCAATTACCGAATATTTCGCTGCATTGCTCCAGCCTTTCTTTTTTGCCACCTTTGCTTCACTCGATGTTGATGAAGTCATTGAAGTAGTTTTATTTGCGGTATTCCTTTTTAGAGCAACAGTCTTTGATGATGTACTGACAACAGGTTGTTCATTCATAGCTTTCCATTCCTGGAACTGTGCAAATCCGATGGTATCTGCATAAATTACTTGCGGAGTAACAGGATTATTTTTACAAGAAACCATAACTACTGCTATTGCTGCAGTTATTGTAATTATAGAGACAAATTTTTTCATAACTGTAGATTTAAATGATAAAATAAAATTACACTAGTGATAATTCAGAAACGGTGCCAGATAGAGTTAATGTGTTAATGGAATAAGAGAAAAAGATTTTAACTGCTTGCGGGCAAGTAAGTTAGCCAGAGGCCCTTTTAACAAATGGTGAAGAAGAAAGGCTGCCGTCTGTGGGTACAGCCTTTAGCCGATGAAATAGTGTTATCCAGATACGGTGCAATAATTCTGTTTTTAAACCAGATTCATGAAAACTGCTTTTCATATAACAATGCTGATAAGTAGAAAGAATAATACTATAGTAGTTTAGCTACCCTGCCAGGCTTCCTTGCTACATAAGAAAAGTTTGTATCACACTGTGTAAATAAATACACAGATCTGTTCGTAATAAAGGCCAGAAAAAAAGGCGGGGTTTTTGCCGGTTTCATACTAAACCTTTAGTATGAATATCCCAGTACGAACCGCAATGATCATAGATGATGATGAAGATTTTTGCTGCCTGCTAACCATTGCTCTTGAAAAGAGAAAGGTGCATACGATGTCAATACAATCATTGCCCGAAGCGGAGAATTGCCTCACTTATCTAAAGCCAACCATCGTTTTTCTTGATAACAACTTCCCGGATGGATTAGGGATAAACTTTATCAGTAATATCCGCATGGCCGACGATGAAATAAAAATTATTATGATGACCGCCGACCCCGCCGACTGGATAAAAGAAAAAGCGATAGAGGAGGGAGTACATATTTTTTTGAACAAACCCTTTTCTATGGACATTGTTGATAGTGTTCTGAATGAATTAAACTTCAAACAAATACCTCCATTGCACGGGTAAATTTTGGGTAGCTGTCCCATCAATTTTGATCCATTTTTTTTAAAGCAACTATGAGGTTTGCATTTTTCCCTCACCACCGGTGTAATAATTTTTTTAGTACATCTGACAGAAACTGTGATTACGAAAGCAAGACGATTGTAAGAAACAGGTTGTTAACACGGAGATTAGTCTAATGCCGGTCTTTTCATAGTGCTTAATCCTTTTTCTTCATTCAGCATACGATAATTGACCAAACGGTATTTTGATTGGTGAATGAGTTGCTGAAATGTTGGGGCAAGCAAAGCTCTCAGTTCCGACTGGCGGTGCTTACTCATTTCTTTTGGACCAAAAATATTGAGGTCTTCCATAGCACTCATCTCCGGTGTGTCAAGCCCTATATGAACTACAAATAGTTTTGTGCCTCCGGATTGTAATGAGTTTAATTTTGCCGAGAGTGTATCCAGTTTATTGGCAACAGGAGCGGCATAACCGCCTTCTACATCCACTTCATCATAATATCTTGATACAGCCACCTTATATTCTGCGGCCAGCTTCTCTACAATCATTCTCGTTTCCAATGTTTGCACAGCAGCACCCATGTGATAATCTAAGTAATCAATTTTCAACCCTGCCTTTATTGCCTTTTCTATTTGAGCTCTTAGTTCTGTTTCTATCTCACTTAGTTTGGGATTGTTGCCAAACAGTTTGCTGCGGGAAGGAAAGAAGTGGCCCAGTGAATCAACTAATGTTGGCACTGCCTGCACACCCGACACTGGTCCCCAGCGATATTGCTTCCATTCGGCATTGAGAGTAAGGTGTATGCCGATAGAAACATTGGGATATTTTTTTAATAGTTCGACCGCTTCGGCAAACCAGGGGCAAGGCACCATCACAGACATGGAAACCGTCATCCCTGTTTCCAGTACTTCTTTAGCTGCAACATTTACCGAATGGCACATTCCAATATCATCCAATCGGAAGAGCAGAGGAATCTTATCGCCTGATTTATCTTTTTGTGAAAAGGAGATGAATGAAAAAAATAAAAAGGCAATTAGTAGTATTACTTTTTTCATACCTATATATGTTTAAAAGCTCTCCTTATCTGTTTAACAGGATGCAGTCATCCAGCATTAAATATCCGTAAGAATAGGTTTTTACTTTCCCTTTTATGATAACACCTTTTCCATTTACCTTCATCTTTGCAGTGGGGTCTTCCTTAAAATTACAGGCCGTTACATTGTCATAGTTGGCAGAGTTTTTCAAGTCAACTCTTATGGTCGTATCATATTTGTTGGTGGAAGTAGTGGTCATAGAATAATCACCGATTACTGAAATTTCTTTGCCCTCCCATTTATAAAAGTCAGTTGATAAACTAGTGGCACTTATCACCCCTTTTACAAAAGGATTCGCTGATTGTGAGGGAATTGATTTTGCCACAGATATAATTTCACAACTATCCAAAGAAACGGCTCCAAAAAAATCTCCTCTCACCTTTCCCCGGATATGTATCATATCTGTTTTGGCAATCTTCAATAAAGAGGGTGGAGTTTCAAACCTGCAATCAACCAGTTTTTTACTGCTGCCGGCACTATCTGTTAAGTTCAGTCCGGTTTTTGTTTCCAGCGAATCTCCATAAAACACAAACCCATACCCCGCTACGTCAATCTTTTTTTCTTCCCAGCAATAAATCTGGAAATTAGCTTCAATTGCATCAATAGGTTTATTTACATCAATGTCGGAAGGTTCTAACCGGGTAATCTTCTTTTCAGTAATGGTTTCTGTACCAATTGAATCTGTAGTTCCTGTACCGGTATCTTTACTACCCGATTTGGAACCACAACTGACAATAATGACGGACAATATTAGCAGTTGAGTTATCTTTTTCATGCAGTTAATTTGAAAACAATTTAATTGATATTATTCAGAAAACATTTTTTAATGCCGGTGCTGTTATATAAAATGGCTAAGGACAACGGAACGCTGTCGGAATCAAATCCGATGGCTATCGGATTCCGGCTTACACATTACTCCATATCTTCATTCCTGCAAAGCCCCGACACCACCTATCGCCAATGCACCATTCACACCGCTACTTCATCCTCAACAAACCATACAATATGGTTTCACAATTTGTAAGCAGTCATGTTGTGGGGTTGATAGGTGATTTGGCTATTGACTGGCCACAAGGCATACATGCCGTAGGCCGGTTAGATAATTTATCAGAAGGATTGCTGATACTAACTACGAATAAAAAAGTAACCCGGTTATTGTTTGAAGATAAAACACCGCATACAAGAACGTATATGGTGCTGGTGAATCATGCTGTAACGCAAGAACGGTTACAACAATTGAGAGATGGTGTGCCTTTTCGGATAAGAGGCGGCAATATGTATACCTCTATTCCGTGTGAGGCCGAAATTGTTACTGAACCAGGTATTTGTTTTCCGCATCCGTACGTGATGACAAAAAACATTCCGTATACCTGGCTGCGCATTACATTGACGGAAGGGAAATATCACCAGGTGCGGAAAATGGTGGCGGCCATTCATCATCGGTGTAAACGATTAATACGGGTGAGTATTGAAGATTTGGTATTGGGTGATTTGCAACCGGGGGAGGTGAGGGAGGTAGCAGAGAAAGATTTTTTCATGTTGCTTAAGATTAAATACAATTAGCCACAGATGGACACGGATTAACACAGATTAAATACAGCTTAGCCTGACGGCTGAGAAATGAATTTTACCTGCAATCGTTTTTCCCCATTAACTTTAATTACAAATACATTTTATGCCGCATCTTGATTATACCGGGCGGGCCATACGCTTTGTAAACCGCTTCCCGGTGCTGAATGGGGTGCTTACACAAATTATTTCTGGATAATTGCCAACCTGATACTGGCTGTGCTGCTGCATTTCATGTATTCTACTGTCAATGAAAATATCCGGCTGCCCCTGCCACCAAAAACGGAACCCAATATCATCGTCGCCATTATACTCGGCGTTATTTACGGTGCCATATTGGGTACCACCGAATACTACCTGGAAAAACAATTCTTCCGTAAACGGAGCCTCGGTATTACCTTTTTATTGAAAACACTGGTGTCGCTGGTTACCCTTATAGCATTATTTAGCCTTATTCGTTTTGTGCTGTTTGATAAAGTGATTTTGCCAACAGTACTCAAAGGCCAGTCGCCACTGAACGAGCAGTCGTGGAAATATATGTTTCTCCTCTTTCTCGTTTACTACTTGCTGATGACACTGGTAATTACCTTCATCACACTAGTAAATAAAAAATACGGCCCCGGTGTATTGCTGCCACTGTTGATGGGTAAGTACCGCCAACACCGGGAAGAGGAACGCATCTTTATGTTCATGGATTTAAAATCATCTACCACTATCGCCGAAGAACTTGGCCATCTTCGCTACAGCGGTTTTATCCGTGACAGCTTTATGGACATTAATCAAGTGGTGACTTCTTACAATGCAGAGATATACCAGTATGTAGGTGATGAAATGGTATTGAGTTGGCGTATCGCCGAAGGCAAGGATAACCTGGCCTGCATTCGTTTTTATTTTGCCTGCAATAACCAGTTTCAGCAACGGGCTGATTATTATAATCACCATTATGCAAAAGTTCCTTTTTTTAAGGCTGGTCTGCACATGTGTAAGATAACGGCGGTGGAAATTGGCGAGATAAAACGGGATATCGCTTATCATGGTGACCCCATTAGCACTGCTGCCCGTATACAAAGCCTTTGTAATAGTTATGATAAAAGCCTGCTGCTGTCAAAACCATTTACCGAGCATGAAGCTTTTCAACATTCTTTTCATTCTGTTTCGCTGGGCATTATTTCATTAAAAGGAAGGCAACAACCCGTGGAGCTGATAAGTGTGGAAGGGATGATTAAAGGGTAATTGCTTTTTATTGCTTTTATCCACTTTTCATAAGCATTTAGTAAAAACAAAGCGAATCTCTCTGTGGTGCTTTTTATTCACCCTACCCAATGAGAATTATCAGTTCCTCTTTCCGGTTTAGCTGTAACTTTGAACAGTAACCTTATAGCCCGAGTATGGTGAAATCAGTTATTCCTCTCCTTGCCGCTTTTCTGCTCTTTGCCTGTAAAAAGAAAACAGAGAAAACAAATCCAACACAGGAAAAAATTACTGAATCGGTCTATGCGTCCGGTGTTGTTAAAAGTAATAACCAGTACCAGGTTTTTTCTACCGTCAACGGACTGGTAAAGGAAGTATTAGTAACAGAAGGCGATGTGGTGAAAAAGGGAGACCCCATTCTGAAAATATCCAACGTAACTGCACAGCTAAACAATGAGAATGCACAGATAACCGCCGATTATTCGTCCGTAGCGGCAAATGCCGACCGGCTGAATGCACTGAAAATAGATATTGATATTGCAAAAACAAAAATGGATAATGATGCATCACTGGCAGAGCGGCAACGCAATCTCTGGAACCAGGGCATTGGTACCCGCAATGAATTGGATCAACGGGAACTCAGTTATAAAAACTCGGTGAATGCTTATAAAGCAGCACAGTCCCGTTATGCTGATTTGCAACGCCAGATAAATTTTCAGGCAAAGCAATCACAAAAGAACTTAGAGATATCCAACAGCACTGCCGGCGATTACACTATCAGAAGTGAAGCAAATGGAAAAGTGTATAATATCCTGAAAGAAAAAGGTGAAATGGTAAACACCCAAAGCCCTGTGGCATTGGTAGGTGACGCTACCGGCTTTACATTGGAGTTGCAGGTAGATGAATATGATATAGTCCGGGTGCAGCCGGGACAAAAAGTAGTACTAACTATGGACAGCTATAAAGGCCGGGTGTTTGAAGCCACTGTGCAAAAGATAAATCCTATTATGAATGCACAATCCAAATCATTTTTGGTGGAAGCCATTTTTGTTACACCGCCACCGGCCCTGTATCCCAATCTTACTACCGAAGCCAATATTGTTATTGCTGTAAAAGACAAAGTCCTCACTATTCCCCGCAGTTACCTGATTGATGATAGTTATGTAATACTTGCGAGCAAAGAAAAAAGAAAAGTAACCACCGGATTGAAAGACTACCAGAAAGTGGAAATTATCAATGGACTTACGGTTAACGATATTATCCTTAAACCGGCACAATGAACAGTAAACTGATATTTAGTATTGCCAAATCATTACTGGTTGCCCGGTGGAGGCAAACATTGATTGCCGCCATCGGTGTTACGTTCAGTATTACCATGTTCATCACCCTCCTGAGTTTTATGACCGGGCTAAATGATTTGCTGGACGGATTGATATTAAACCGTACACCGCATATCCGTTTATATAATGAAGTTAAACCGAGTAAGACCCAGCCCGTTAACAAGGCAGCAGAATATAAAGACTATTATAATTTTATCAGCTCCATCAAATCGGGCGGTAGCCGCCAGGAAATTTATAACACTGGTGCCATTATGCAGGCATTAAAAAAAGATAGCCGGGTACTGGGTTTTTCTCCCAAACTTATTGCACAGGTTTTTTATAATGAAGGTGCTGTGGATATTACCGGTGTTATTAATGGCATTGATGTGCTGGCAGAAAATAAACTCTTTCATTTTAATGATTATATCACCGCTGGCTCAGGTATTGATATCAGCCGAGTGCCTAACAGTATTGTATTGGGAAAGGGGCTGGCTGAAAAACTACTGGCTGAGGTGGGTGATGTGGTACAGGTAACTACATCGAAAGGTGAACGTTTCCAGTTGCGGGTAGTGGGTTATTTTCAATCGGGCATTGCAGAACTGGATAAAGTGCAGAGCTATGCATCAGTAAGCACCGTGCAAAAATTATTGGGTAAACCGGGTAACTATATTACCGATATCCAAATAAAGATGAAAGATATCAATATTGCACCGGCCGTAGCAGCGGAGTACCGGCAACTGTTCCGGGCCGATGCAGAAGATATACAAACAGCCAACTCACAATTCGAAACCGGCAGTTCTATCCGTACACTGATTTCTTATACTGTTGGCATTACATTATTAATCGTTGCAGGGTTTGGTATTTACAATATTCTCAATATGATGATCTATGAAAAAATGGATTCCATTGCTATTTTAAAAGCTACTGGTTTTTCCGGCAGGGATGTGAAAAGGATTTTTCTCATCATTGCATTAAGTATTGGTTTCTTTGGCGGCCTGGTTGGTCTGCTATTGGGTTTCAGCTTATCTTCTGCTATTGACCAGATTCCTTTTAATACTGCTTCACTGCCTACTATTAAAACTTACCCGATTAATTACAACCCGTTGTTTTATATTATAGGAATTGTTTTTTCATTGATCACTACTTACTTCGCAGGCTGGTTCCCGGCCCGTAAAGCCAGTAAGGTAGATCCTGTTGTTATTATAAGAGGTAAATAACTATGAGTGAAATAATACTGGAAGCAAGGCACATCAATAAAAGTTTTCACGACCCTGTAACTGTACCGGTATTAACGGATATTACTTTTTCTATTAATAAAGGGGAGTTTGTTTCCTTAACGGGTAAATCGGGTTGCGGTAAATCTACCCTGCTTTACATCTTATCTACGATGGATACCGATTATGAAGGAGAATTGTTAATTGATAACGAATTATTGACAGAAAAAAAAGAAGCTGCGCTGGCCCGTATCCGAAATGAAAAAATAGGTTTTGTATTCCAGTTTCATTATTTATTAAATGAGTTCAATGTATTACGCAACGTCATGCTGCCGGGGTTAAAACTCAATAAATACCCGGAGAAAGAAGTAGAGCACCGGGCCATGGAGAAGTTGAAAGTCCTCGGTATTGATCACCTGGCTTTTAAAAAAGCCAACCTCATATCCGGTGGCGAAAAACAACGGGTGGCCATTGCCCGTTCCTTAATCAATGACCCGCATGTCATCATGGGTGATGAACCAACTGGTAACCTCGATAAAAAAAACAGTGATATCGTCTTTGATATTTTCAAACAACTGGCAAATGAGTTTAATCAAACATTGCTCATTGTAACACATGACCAGAGTTTTGCAGAAAGAACCAACCGCACTATTGAAATGGAAGACGGAAGAATAATCAACCAGTAATTTTTCCTTACCTGACTACTGCTTACTACAACAATCATAGCCAGTTACTGTTTGATGAAAAAGTAAAACATTATGGTGGCCTGCATATCGCCGCAATAATGCAAGCATAGGCAGAATGCTTGCACCTACAGGAGACTAGCCGGTATCGGTCAGTCTCTTTATTTGATACCTATTGTTTACTTACTTCCTTATCGGCTGTAGCTTCCAATAGGTCAGCGAACGCCATACCCATTCAAAAGGTCCAAAGCGGAAATAACGCAGCCAGATGGATGAGAAGATGAGTTGAAATATCCAAACAGCAAATACTACATAATACAATTCATGGAACCGTAGTTTATTGTAATTGCCAAAACCAAAGCCATAGAAAAAGAACGTACAGATAATGCTTTGCATCAGGTAATTGGTAAATGCCATTTGCCCAACATTAGAAAATGCCTTCATCAACCAGGGTACTGCATTGCTTCGGAAGATGAGCATAATTAAACTGGCATGCCCGATAGTAAGAGGTATGCGGCGCAACTCTGTAAAAACATTGTGAGAAACCCGCCACCTGTCTGCATAAGCACCGGCACTCAAAAAATTCATCATGGATTGATCAAATATCATCCACGCCACGGGTATTCCGATGCCATAACCAATCAGCATCCACATGGCATAAGTAGAAGTCTTTAGCTTATTACTAAAAAAGCCCCAGCCAAATAAGGCCATACCGAGAAACATCATGCAAAGCATATCCCAGGGGTCGCCATACATATAACCTATTTCGCCATCTGCATTGTTGGGAATAAAATAAGTGAAAATGGTAAGATAACCAGATCGCATCTTACGGAGGTTTTCATTGGTTAAAGTCGTATCGGGCTTACCTTGTCTGGTTTCAATTTCGGTCCACTTTGCAATAGCACCCTGCTGCTCAGGTGTCAGTTCTTTTTTTTCTTTCTTTGCTGTCATGGCTTCGGAGTAAGCGGCTCTTTTATCCCGAAATTCATTCCAGTTCCATTCCTTTTTTATCATTGCAAATGCTACACAAACCAGTGCAATGGCAACTAACCATTTTGGTTTTAGTTTGCGGAAAGCAAATAACAGCATGCCACACAAACCATAGAAAAATAAAATATCCCCCTGCCATAATATTACAAATGCATTAACGAGGCCAAAGAATACTAACCATAACAAACGGCGATAATAATATTCAGCCACCGTAGCCTGACCGGGTACTTCTTTTTTATTCAACATAAATAACACCATTCCTGCGCCAAAGAGCATAGAGAATAAGCCCCGCATGGTGCCCTCAAACAAAGTGAATACCGTGGCGAACGTATAATAATCCTTGCCGCTGCGTGGGCTGGTTACAAGCGGATACCACCAATCCCAGTTGATGCCAAAGCCCGGGATGTTCATCATCAATATACCCAACAGGGCCACACCACGTATGGTATCAATGCTCTTGATACGGTCGGCGGTAGCGATTGGTTGTGTACCCATAATAGCAGAGGAAATATGTTGGTCCATAGAAGGGGTTTAGTTGTTGTTTAAAGAACTGGCCTCTATTGTTTATTCAGCTATGCAGAATAGAATTCACGAAAACAGTAACACAGATTACACAGATTGAACGGATTAACGCAGATTTATTCTGCTGCGCAGAATAAGAATACAAATACAGTTAGCCATCGAATAAGACAAATTTTATGGCCGCTATGTTATTCATTTTGTACTCTCTGTGTTTAATAGTTTTTTGTTGGGCAACCATTTACGGTACACTAAACATTGCCATAACCACTCCAGCGGCCCTTTATTATAATACCGCAACCAAAAAACAGAGAACACCACCTGCACCAATACTATCTCTGCTACCATAAAATACAATTCCCATTGCTGCAGCCTGCCGAAATAACCAAAGCCATAGCCATAGAAAAAGAACGTACAGATAATGGTTTGCAAAATATAATTGGTAAGTGCGATGCGGCCAACGGCCGCCAATGCCTTCCACACCCAGTTGAATACTTTCATCCGCAGCAGCCATAGTATTAACGCCGCATAGCTGGTGGCCATCAATATTCTTTCTATTGGGAAAAACTGGTTGTAGGGAATAGGTTTTTTTTCAATGTATCTGGCATAGTCCACTAACCTGATACACTGCATATTCACCCTGAGCCAGGCTAATGCTAAACCAGCAGCAATAGCGATTAATGCAATGAACAGATATTTTGACGTAGCAAACCGGGAACTGAAGAAACCTATACTTAGCAAGGCCATTCCGAGAAACATGAGTGAACCTATATCCCATATACCAATCTTGTACAACCAAGATGATTCTTTCTGCTGCGACCTTGACATGAGGCTATAAGCTACTTTGCTCCATTGGGCCCGGATGGTTTTGTTGGCCGCTTTCGCTGTAGCAGAATCATACTTCAATCCTTTTACTGTTCCTTCCCAGGTGCCTTTTTCTTCCGACTGTTTTTTTGTGAGAGTATCGTTCTTTTTGGCAAGAGAATCATTCAGTCTGTTTTTTAATAGTGTGTCTTTCAGCAACACGGTATCTTTTGTTCTGTCAATACTGTCTTTTTTTGCACGGCTGCTGCTATCTGCTTTGAATTTTTTTTCTACCGCCATCACCGCCGTATATTTTTTATAATTCTTTTTATCATCGGCATAGTTCCAGTATTGTTTGCCGCAATAAATTAAAGTGCAAACGATAGCGGCAATAAAAAATGCCCTGGCTTTCATTTTTGTAAATGCAAAAAGCAGGATACCCATTACGCCGTATGGAAACAATACATCTCCCGGCCATAATAATATAAAAGCATTGAAAACACCGAAAGCCATAAGCCACATCATTCTCCGTATGTAAGCATCGGCATTACCAATAGCAACGGGGTGTTCTTTTTTTTGCAGGAATAAAAGAACTCCGGCACCAAATACCAGTGCCAATAAGGAAAGCATTTTCCCTTCAAATAAAAGAGAGATAGCGGTCATCAGTTTATAATTGCCTCCGTGAGTCCCATTATGATACAACAACTGCTCATTGTTAGTGAAGCCACCAAAGTCCCAGATACTGATAACTAAAATGCCAAAGAGTGCAAAGCCTCGCAATACATCTAAAGAAAAAAACTGGAAATATTTATCGTTAGGAACAGCCAATGCCTGTTCAAGCACTGCATCCGGAGGAGTAGAAGTAGTAAGGCTCATTAGTGTTGGTTTTGTTGGCTTCCTTCGGGTAACTGAAATTAAATGTACTGTATAATAAGATGAATAGAAATAAAAGATAAAATGCAGATGGCCTTTTTTTATCTGCCAGTAATTGCCACCGCTTATCCTTTTAAAATGCCGCTTCTTCCCTTTACATGAATTAAGATTAGTTGCATTTCTCTTATCTTCGGTTTCCTTTCAACTATAAGAATATGAAAATTGGCTAAGGTTCGGCTATTCTGCGCAAAACCTGACTTATACGGCTCCGTTAATTACCGGCAACACCTGTGTTGCCTACTATCATTCTAATTTTCATAATTTCAAAGATTATCAATCATGTCACAACCAACTTATACTAATAAGCTGTCTCATTTTTTTTCACTCGTTAAACAATCGTTGCGTGGCGGCGAGTATGATTATACACAAGGAAGCATCAGGGCGGCTATTGTGTTACTGGCTATACCTATGATTCTTGAACTAAGTCTTGAATCGGTGTTTGCCGTAGTGGATATGTATTTTGTAAGCCATTTGCCCAACAGTAAAAATGCGATGGCGACTGTTGGTCTTACAGAGTCAGTTATCGCATTGGTTTATACTATTGCCATCGGTTTAAGTACCGCTGCAACTGCAGTAGTAGCAAGAAGAATCGGAGAAAAAAATCCTGAAGGAGCAGCACATGCCGGAGCACAGTCCATGCTTATTGCATTAATCGTAACAATTCTTGTAAGTGTTGCAGGGGTAATATTTGCTGCTGATATATTAAGGATTATGGGTGCTAAAGAAGATGTGATACGGGAAGGGACAGTGTTTACCCGCATCATGCTTGGCGGAAGCCTGGCTATTATTTTACTGTTTCTTATCAATGGAATTTTTCGTGGCGCCGGCGATGCGGCAATGGCCATGCAAAGTTTGTGGATTGCCAGTATCATCAATATCTTTTTATGTCCTATGCTGATTAATGGTTATGGACCTTTTCCTGAACTGGGATTGAAAGGGGCTGCCATTGCTACCACCATCGGTCGTGGCATTGGTGTTTTGTATCAATGTTATCACCTGTTCAGCGGTAAACGGACGATTAAGTTAACATGGCCACATTTTAAATGGGATTTGCCGGTAGTAAAAACATTGTTTACCGTGGCATGGCCGGCTACATTGCAGTTCTTTATTCAGAGCGGTAGTTGGATTGTACTTGCCTGGTTAGTTTCAAGTACAGGAAGTACCGATGCCAGTGCAGGTTACCAGGTAGCGATAAGAAATGTGGTGTTTTTTATTTTGCCCGCCTGGGGATTGAGTAATGCGGCTGCAACATTGGTTGGTCAGAACCTTGGGGCAAAGCAACCACTGAGGGCAGAACAGAGTGTACTGCTAACCGCAAAATACAATGCCATATTTATGTCATTCGTAACGGTCTTGTTTTTATTCTTTGCATCACCAATCATCAGCATATTTACTAAAGAACCTGAAGTACACCATTATGGTACCCTTGCTTTACAAATAATTGGAAGCGGCTATATTTTTTATGGTATTGGCATGGTGATGATACAGGCTTTGAACGGAGCTGGTGACAGCAAGACACCCACCTGGATAAACTTGTTTGGTTTCTGGCTGTTTCAGATACCGCTTGCTTTTTTATTGGCTAACGTATTTAAGATGGGGCCAACAGGAGCCTTTATCGCCATCCCTGCCGCCGAATCAGTACTGGCCGTTGCTGCCTGGTATTTTTTCAAAAAGGGGAACTGGAAGAAAGTGAAGGTTTAAATGATAACTGATAATTAGTAGATGATAGTTTTTTGTAGTTAATGTTTCATTTCGGGCTTCCCGCAATTCTTAATACAAAGAACTATTATCTTTCAGTTTTCATCTGAAAGGGTTTTATTACTTTTAGTATATTATTTTTTTAATATGAACAGCAACGTCCTTGACCAGAACCGGGTGCGGCAGGTATTTTTTATTATCCTGATCTTATTGCTGGGTATCCTGCTTTTCTTTGAATTGTCTTCTTTCCTTCCGGCACTGCTCGCAGCTATTACACTTTATATCCTATTGCACAAATGGATGTTTTATCTCACCGAAAAGAAAAAGTGGCGAAAAGGATGGACAGCCCTGTTGCTAATGCTATTTTCATTTGTCGTTATATTATTGCCTGTAGGACTGCTGGTAAATATGCTTTCTTCTAAAGTAAGCTATGCCGTACAACATTCAGATGAACTGGTAGCAGCCTTGAAAAAAGTGGTAGGAAACCTTGAAACCCGGTTTGATGTAACCATTGCCAGCGATGAGAATATTAATAAGCTGGGCAACACAATTACCAAAAGTCTTCCGGGTATACTTGGTGCTACCTTTAATACACTCACTACTATCTTCTTCATGTATTTCATCCTGTACTTTATGCTGGTAAATGGACGTTACATGGAAAATGCCCTGTATGAACATGTTCCGCTTACAGATTATAATGTAAACCGTCTTGGAAAGGAAATACACATTATGGTAATGTCGAATGCTATCGGCATTCCGCTGATTGCTTTTGCACAGGGGGTGGTAGCACTGGCGGGTTATTTAATTATTGGGGTAAAGGAGCCTTTCTTCTGGTTTGGCGTTACCTGCATTACAGCTATGCTGCCGGTAGTGGGTGCTGCATTAGCTTATGTACCGCTGGCCATCATACTTTTTGCTAACGACGAACCTACTAAGGGCATTGTGATGCTGATGTTTGGTTTTGGCTTCATTGGTACCGTAGATAATGTACTTCGCTTTACGTTATTGAAAAAGCTGGGTAATGTTCATCCCCTGACAACCGTGTTTGGTGTTATTATCGGGCTAAGTGTATTTGGGTTTATTGGTTTGATATTCGGGCCGCTGCTTATTTCACTATTTATGCTGCTGCTGAAAATCTATTCCAGTGAGTTTATTACCAAGCAGCGGGATATCAATAAGGTAATGGAGAATTGATTTCAACCACAGATTAAACGGATTAACACAGATTAGTGAAACTGCTAAGGCAGTTTTTTTTGCAATGCCAAATACCAATAAAACACTAAAAGCAAAAAATATTTACTACAGACCGGTAACAATTTTTATTTAACTGTATTCAATTGTATTATTAGTACTATTCGTTGCCGACTTGTATTAATCTGAGTTAATCCGTGTAATTTGTGGCTCACCTATATTCATCTGTTGCCAGAAAAGTTACTCGTAGATTTCCCTGTATTTTTGATCTGCTTCTTCGTAATTCTTCGCAAAGCATTAAGAAACAAAGATTTATTTCTTGCATATTTAACAATCAGATAATATTTTCGTTGTGCCTGTCGTTTAATAGTCCAATCCAACGGCGTAAGAACTGAAAAGCGATTGCACCGAAGAAAAACCGTACCCTAAGTGAGAAAAATATTTATTCCATTATCCGTGGGATTATTGTGTACTTCGTTTACCATAATCCCAACTCAACAAACAGTTAACAGCACTACTTATGCTGTGGCGGGTTCTCCTTTAACTATTACGGATTCTTCTTTTGCAGATGCTGATGCTGCTTTGGTATTATATAACAATACCAAACTACAAAAGTATGGTTTATCGGAAGAAGCTTTTGACTATGCCTGGAAAGGTTATCAGCGATTGCTTGATAAGAAGTTGATACGCCGGAGTAATTATTTAACTATCTGTGATTTTAGTCAATCATCAAGGCAAAAGCGATTATATATTATTGATGTGGCGAATGGTGAATTGATTACCAACACCTATGTGGCACATGGAAAAAATTCCGGCGGCGAGTATGCTACCAAATTTTCCAACACCCCTGAGTCATTACAAAGTAGTTTAGGTTTTTATATTACCTCGAACACTTATATAGGTGCACATGGCCTTTCGTTACGGGTAAATGGTGTGGACCCCGGTTATAATGACAAAGCTCTTGAACGCAGTATTGTAATACATGGCGCTGCGTATGTAGATGATGCAAGGGCAAAAGCCGGGATATTTATGGGCCGCAGCTGGGGTTGCCCTGCTGTACCGGCAAAAGAATCAACAAACATTATTACAACGATAAAAAACGGAACCTGCCTTTTCATCTATCATCCTTCACGGAATTATCTGCTTAGATCAAAAATATTAAACGACTGATTGGACACAACAAGGATGGATGATAACAAAAAGCTCAACACCCCTATGGTTGGGCTTTTTTGTTTTTTGCTCCGCCACGAATTACACTAATGATACCAATACAAAATACAGCCACAGACCTGCCTACCGGCAGGCAGGTTACACGGATTAACACAGATAAATATATTTTCTTACAACAATTTGCCTATGCTTTGCTGGATGGTGATGAAACTCATGTATGTCATTGCAGCTACTACCAGCCAGCCAATGATTTGTAAGATTAAAGGATGTTTGTAGTCCTTCATCAAGGAGGATTTATTGGCTGCCAAAAGGATAACAGCTAATGCAATGGGTAAAATAATTCCGTTAACTGCTCCTGCAAGTATTAATAATTTGATTGGATTGCCTACCACAACAAAAATGACAGTAGAGAGAATGATGAATGCACTGATAACTATTTTTTCATTATTCTTTACCGCAGGCACTAATGTTTTCCAGAATGAAACAGACGTAAAAGATGCGCCAACTACAGAGGTAATAGCTGCACTCCATATCACAACGCCAAAAAATTTATAGCCCAGTTCCCCGGCGGCTGATTGAAATACCGATGCGGCAGGATTGCTGGCCGATAATTTTATTCCCTGCGAAACTATACCGAGTGCTGCAAAAAATAACATAAACCGCATAATAGAAGTAATAAGGATGCCACTTACAGAACTTCTTGTTACCTGCGGAATATGCTGACGGCCTTTTATTCCTGCATCAAGCAAACGATGTGCTCCAGCAAATGAAATATAACCGCCAACTGTGCCACCAACTAACGTAACAATTTTCATTACATCAATTTTCTCGGGCCAGATAGTTCTGTATAATGCTTCGCCAAGAGGCGGATGAGAGGAGAAAGCAATATATGCCGTTAATACAATCATGATGAAGCCAAGGATCTTTGCAAAATTATCAATGAGCTTACCAGCTTCTTTGTACCAGAAAATACCGAGAGCAATTACACAACTGATGACGGCCCCTGTCTTTGCATCTATCCCTGTTAATACATTTAATCCCAAGCCACAGCCAGCGATATTACCGATATTGAATACTAACCCCCCAAATGCAATTAAGGCTGCCAGGAAAAAACCAAGACCTGGTAATAGTTTATTGGCAATATCCTGTGCCCTGTTTTCGCTTACAGTTACTATTCTCCAGATATTCAATTGAGCACCAATGTCGAGCAAGATGGAAATAAGAATAACAAAGCCGAAGCTTGTAAGTAATTGCTCCGTGAATAAAGAAGTTTGGGTAAGAAATCCCGGTCCGATGGCGGAAGTGGCCATAAGGAATGCAGCACCAAGTATGGCGGAGTTTCTTTTCATGCCCCCAACCTCCTATCCTTCGACAAGCTCAGGAGGGCTTTTAGTCGTTGATAATTTTTAAAGTCTGATTGCATTATGAATTGCTTTTGCAAATTCCACCGCATGTTTTCCATCACCATGTATGCAGATAGTTTCAGCAACGATTGAGATTATTTTTCCAGAAACCGTTGTTACTGTTCCTTCTTTTGTCATTTGTAATACTTGTTGTACTGCTTTATTGGTGTCTTCAATCAATGCGTTGGGTTGAGAACGGGGAGTGAGTGAACCATCATCCTGGTAAGTACGGTCGGCAAATACTTCACTGGCAGTTTGCAAGCCAATTGCTTTTGCTTCGCTCATGGAATGGCTGCCGCTGAGTCCAAATAAAATAAGGTTACTGTCAAAATCTTTTACTGCTTTTGCAATAGTGTTTGCCAAGACGGCATCTCTTGCCGACATATTGTACAATGCTCCATGTGGCTTTACATGATTCAATTTTGCTCCAAGCCCGGAAGCGATTTCATCAAGAATGATTAATTGTTGTGATACCAGGTCATAGATTTCTTCCTTTTCTACATTCATTTCAGTTCTGCCAAAATTCTTTCTGTCGAAAAAAGATGGATGAGCACCAATCAATACTTTATGCTTAATAGCTGTTTCAACTGTTTGCCACATTGTTTTTGAATCACCAGCATGATAGCCACAGGCAATGTTAGCCGAAGAAATAAATGGCATAATGAGTTCATCCATGCCTGCCGACGAGGTATCATCTCCTATTCTTTCTCCTATATCGCAGTTAATATCCGGGTTCACTTATTAAAGTATTGCTGTAATCTGAATGTACAAGCATTTTGCAGTTGCAGCAAATGTTGCTGTTGTTTTATCAATAATTCTTCTGCCGTTTGCTGGTCAGTAAGCCGAAACTGGATTTTATCTCCGGCTTTCATCTGCGCCAGTTTTGAATGATGGGCCGAAATAACATGGGCCACTCTCGGATAGCCACCCGTGGTTTGGTGATCTGCCATTAAAACAATTAGCCCGCCATCAGGAAGTAATTGAATAGTACCAAAACTTACAGCAGAGGAAACTACTTCTTCATTCGTAATGCTGTGCAGGGGAATATTATTTAACCTATATCCCATCCGGTCTGATTGCTGGGTGATGACAAAGGAGGTCATGGTAAAATTTTCTTTCGATTCGGTAGTGAGTCGCCCCCATTCATTTCCGGGCAGTATCAATATTTCCTTGCTATCATCTGACCACTTTGTATCTGCCTGCCAGGGTAATACAATAAATTCTTCTCGTTGAACGGAAACAGAAAAAGGCTGTCGCAATAAAAGTTCATCATCTTTCCGGAGATTTCTTCCCTGGTATCCGCCAGCTTTTGCTTTCAGGTGGGTACTATAACTGTTCATCCAGTTATCCGCAACCAATCCTCCACCTACAGCAAGATACACTCTTGCCCCATTTACCGGTTTATGAAATTGCAGCACATCATTTTTACCAACTACAATTGCATGAAGTGTGGGTACGGGTTCTCCATTAATACTGGCTGAAAAATCAGCACCGCCCAATGCTATGAGTGCCGGTTGAGTAAACATGAAAACAGCAGCAGGAAAATGCATTTCAATAATGGCTTCACCCGGTTTATTACCCACCAGCATATTTGTTACCTGCATGGCATATTTATCCATTGCCCCGGCAGGGTTGATACCAAGATGCTGGTTGCCGTAGCGACCATTATCCTGTATTGTATCCAGTATGCCTGATTTTATAACTTTCAAACTCATTTTTTACCGCAGAGAAGGAGAGGCGCAGAGGTGCATCAGGTTAATGACTCCATTGCTTCTATAACTCTGTTATTTTTATTTCTTCAAATTCTTTTTTAGTGACAGGATAAAATTGTACTAAATCCCCAACCCTTAATAATGTTGGTTCATCTCTTTTAGCATCAAATAATTTTAATGGTGTTCTGCCGATTATTTGCCAGCCACCCGGTGATGCTAATGGATAAATACCTGTTTGTTTTCCGGCAATGCCAACACTTCCTGCTACAATATTCACCGGTTGCGGCTTTCTTGGAATAGCAATTTTTTCATCCACTTCGCCCATGTAAGTAAAGCCGGGCAAAAAGCCAAGCATATAAACTTTATACGTTTTTGATGTGTGAAATTGTATTACTTCCTCAACAGAAATATTTTTTATTGCCGCCAATTGTTCAATGTCCGGTGCAAAATCCTTTTCATAACAAACAGAAATTTTCATACACCGTTCTTTGGTTGCTGAGTGTTTTACCGGGTGCTCCAATCTTTCCAGCAGTTGTTGCTCCACCCATTGAAATATTGTAAGAGCATCTGTCCCCTTTTTCCGCAGTGCCACCATATCATAATGAATAGTGAGTGAGCTATAGGCCGGCACGGCTTCAATCATTCCGGGAAATGGCTGTTGCTGCAATTGATTAAACCTTCTGATTACTTCTTTGTTAAGTGTTTCATCTATACAATTACCAAAATCAATTGTAATGGCAGAGTCCCCAAGGGGAAAAATACGGTATCGTATTATTGAAGAATGCATTTCAAAACCATTTGAAGATACCAACTTACTCCGTACTTCGAAAGCCCACTATTGGCTGAAATTGTAACTTTACCCCGATGGCAAGATTTAACCGCAGCGACAGTTTCAATTTATTATCCAAAATAACACCCCGCCGTGCCTGGAATGGTGTGAAGGTGCTGAGCAGTTTTTATATCAGCAAATGGACCAAACGGGCTGTGCAATGGGGCTACCCGGTTTCGATTTCTTTTGAACCGACTACTTCCTGCAATCTGCGCTGCCCGGAATGTCCAAGTGGGCTAAGGGCATTTACCCGGCCAACAGGTATGCTGAAAAAAGATTTTTTCAGTGAAACCATTGACCAGCTTTCCAAAGATTTGTTATACCTCGTTTTTTATTTCCAGGGGGAACCGTATCTCAATCCCAATTTTTTAGACATGGTTGAGTATGCTTCGAAGAAAAGAATTTATACAGCCACTTCTACTAATGCGCATTATTTAACGGATGCAAATGCAAAGCGAACTATTGAAAGCGGATTAGACCGGTTAATCATTTCTATTGATGGCACTACACAGGATGTGTATCAGCAATACCGTGTTGGAGGAAATCTGGATAAAGTAATAGAAGGCGCAAAGAATATTGTGAAATGGAAAAAAGAATTGAAAAGTAAAAAACCATTTGTGGTATTTCAATTCTTAGTAGTAAAACCAAATGAACACCAGATAGAAGATGTAAAAAAATTAGCTAAAGAAGTAGGTGTGGATGATGTGTGGTTTAAAACGGCCCAGGTATATGATTTTGAAAATGACCCCAACCAGTTAATCCCCACCATTGATAAATACAGCCGCTACCGCAAAACAGAAAACGGGCATGAATTTAAGGGCAAATTGGCCAATCAATGCTGGCGGCTCTGGCATGATCCGGTGATAACCTGGGATGGGTTGGTAGCTCCCTGTTGTTTTGATAAAGATGCGCAGCACCAATTGGGTGATTTAAAGAAAAAATCGTTCAAAGAAATCTGGAAGAACGGCGAATACCGTACATTCAGGAAGCAGATATTGAAAGGCCGTAAGAATATTGACATTTGTTCAAACTGTAGCGAAGGAACCAAAGTGTGGAGCAATGATTAACCACAAAAGTTTTTATTATGGAAATGCCATCATCTCTCTCAACCCGGTTGCAATATCAGCATAAAGTATTAGTTGATATTATTGATGGATTATCAGATGAGCAAATCAGGCGGCCAATTATCGCTGGTAAATGGTCCATTTTTGAAACGATTGTTCACCTGCAAACCTACCAGCACATATTTGTAGCCAGGGTAAAACAAATTCTTGAAAACAGCAATCCTTCTTTCTCCGGATACACAGCCGAAGCCGACCCGGAGTTTCTTGACAACTGCGGCAAATCAACAAGAGAAATAATGCAGGATATGATTACTATCCGCAAACAAATGGCAGCCGAAATGACCGCCTTTCCTCCAACAGACCTGGTAAAAACAGGTATCCATCCTGCTTTCGGGCAAATGACATTACTGCAATGGCTGAATTTTTTCTTACTCCATGAGGCCCATCACCTCTTTACAATTTTTAAACTTGCAGCAGAGTTGAAGAAGATGTGAGAGAGAAAAGCTACGAGCTTCGAGTCAACTTACTATAATTTGGAAGTATTTTAAATAGCTAAAAGCCATTTTTGCTTTAAGTCCCGTAACTCAAAGCTCATGGCTCGCAGCTTTGTTTACCATTGCTTCATCTCATCAAAAATGGAAGTGTAGAACGAAGTAAAGCCTTCAAAAAAATGGCGGAAAGATTCGGATAATAGCTTCATGGTTGTGGGATTTAAGGTTCGTACTGTAAAGCAAATCATTTTCCGGCGATACAGCAATACCACAAAGAGGTAATTTTTCGCCAAAATGCTGCTTACCTATGTTAAGAAATGGCTAAACCAGCTATTCATTTCAAATATATTTGGATAATCAATGTTGCAACATTAATTTTGTGCTTTCAATTTATTCTACCACTAAAAATTAATACAATGGATTTAAGAACTAATGTTGACCAGTTGAACCAAATGATTTTGGAAGGAAAAATCCTGCAAGCTTTTGAAAAATTTTATGCTGATGATGTAGTGATGCAGGACAATGATTACCCGGCCAGAGCAGGCAAAGAAATATGCCGCCAGTTTGAAGAAACTTTTGTAAATGGTCTTACAGAATTTCGTGGAGCTAAGATTATCAGTTCCATTATCAGCGACGGGCTTGCTGTTACAGAATGGTGGATGGATTACACCCACAAAGACTTTGGCACCCGTAACTACACCCGGTTGGCAGTACAACGCTGGAAAAATGGCAAGATTGTAGAAGAGAAATTCTACTACAACAACTAAGCATCTTATTACAATTCGTTAAAAAGTTTTGGGAAAAGTACTGGCGAATCCCAAGACTTTTTACTTTAATAGTTAAGTTTACATGATGGGTATTGAACAGGACATACAACAGGCAAAATTTCGCAACCCCCGGCAAAAGGCTGCTATAAACCTTATTTACACTTTGTCGTGGATGAAAGAAAAGACAAAGTGCATTTTTGAAGCAGAAGATATTACCCCACAACAGTTCAACATTCTTCGCATATTAAGAGGAAGTTTTCCCGACCCGCTTTCTACTTTACAGATAAGAGAACGGATGCTGGAAAAGATGAGTGATACCAGCCGCATCGTTGACCGGTTAATAGCCAAAGGCCTCGTAAAAAAACTTACTTGTAAAAATGATCGTCGTTTGGTAGATGTTATTATTAGTGATAAAGGAAAAAAATTATTAGAACGTTTGGATGCCCGCCAGGATGAAATTGATGGTGTGCTTGGCAAACTTTCAGAAAAAGATGCTAATATTCTCAGTGATCTGCTTGACAAGATTCGGGATGGCGGTGAATGACGTATTTTTGCTGCTGCCATTATTCATCCGAATCTGAAAACATGAAGAAATCCACCTATTTATTTTTAGCCGTTGTTTTGCTATCCGTTCATTTTCTAAACGCTCAGCCCAAATATGAATTTCGGGGGGTTTGGATTGCTACCATTAATAATATTGACTGGCCGGGTGGTGGTACTACTGACCCCGCCAAACAGAAAGCCGAATACATCCGCCTGCTGAATCTGCACCAGAAAAATGGTATGAATGCCATGATTGTACAGGTACGGCCGTCAGCTGATGCTTTTTATCCTTCCCAATATGAACCCTGGAGTGAATGGCTGACTGGCACACAAGGCAAACCGCCTTCTCCTTATTACGACCCCATGGAGTTTATGATTGAAGAAACACATAAACGGGGCATGGAGTTTCATGCCTGGTTGAATCCTTACCGGGCTGTTCATAACATTGGCACTTCATCTGTTTCGGCTAATCATATCAGCCGCATTCACCCTGAATGGTTTTTGACCTATGGAGATAAAAAATATTTTGATCCCGGGAACAAGGAAGCACAAAAATTTGTGGCGAATGTGGTCCGGGATATTGTGAAGCGGTATGATGTGGATGCCATTCATATGGACGATTACTTTTACCCTTACCGTATTCCCGGAAAAGAGTTTCCGGATGAAGCTTCCTACAGAAAATCCCGCAGCACATTAAGCAAAGATGATTGGCGAAGAAGTAATACCGATTCTATTATACAAGCTCTCAGCATTGTTATCAAACAGGAAAAGAAATTATGCCGCTTTGGTATTTCCCCTTTTAGTGTTTGGCGAAATAATGATAAGGACTCTGTGAGAGGTAGCGACAGCCGTAGCGGTCAAACCAATTATGATGACCTGTACGCCGATATATTGTTATGGTTGAAAAAAGGATGGATTGATTATGTGACACCGCAATTATATTTCACCATCGGGCACCCGAAAGTTGATTATGCAAAAATGGTGGACTGGTGGAGCCGCAACAGTTTTGGCCGCCATGTGTATATTGGTCACGGCATTTACAAGGCAGAAACATCAGAAGCCGGTTGGAAAAATGCAGATGAGTTGCCCCGCCAGATAGAATTATTGCGCCTTTACCCCAATGTACAAGGCAGTATTTATTATAGCAGCCGGTTATTTGAAAAAAATCCGAATGGATGGAATGATAGTTTGCGTAATAATTATTATAAATATCCTGCCCTGTTACCGCCGATGAGATGGATAGATAATGAAAAACCCTGGCCACCGATTGTAGAAAGGGAAATTGATGATGATTCTATTATACAATTAAAGGTAAAACCCGACCCAAGAAATCACATACCTATAAAGTATTATGTGGTGTACCAGTATGCTGCCGATTCGCATAGTGAAACGTTTGGCAATGTACCCAAATATATTTCCCGGATGATAACTACACCAGATGGGTTTAAATTAAAAGAGCCGCTTTCTTCTAAACACTTTTCCTATCGCTATGTTATAACTGCTGTTGGAAAAAACAATAATGAAAGTGATTTAAGTGAAATTGCAATACTGGTGCAACCGGGGGGTAAGTGGAATTTTTATAAGCCATAAGCTATAAAGTTCTCCTTTCTTTTATACCTTTAGTATATCATCAGATAACAGCGATTATGTCTTCACTTATTATTTCAACAAAAAATGTAAAGGAGCTTCAGTTTGTGCGGGAGTTGTTGAATAAAATGAAAATCCGCAATAAATTACTTACAACGGAAGAAAAAGAAGACCTTGGTTTGGCAGCATTAATGAGTAAGGCCAATAGAAATAAAAAGGTCTCCCGTGACACAATCATGAAAAAACTCAAATAATGCAGGTTGAGTTTCTTGCTTCATTCAATAAAGACCTGAGCAAGTTATCATCGGCTCCAGTTCGTCAATCGGTGAAGAAAATTATTCTGAAACTGGAAAAAGCAAAATTATTATCTGAAATTTCGCAGCAGAAAAAACTAAACGGGCATCCGGATGCATGGCGGATCAGGCTTGGTAATTACAGGATTGGTTTCTTTTTTAATAATAATATCATTCAATTAGCCAGAATAGTGGATAGAAAAGATATTTATAAAGTGTTTCCGTAATATCTTCTTTCGTCTTCCATTTTCTACCTTTGTATAGCTAATATGAAACTTATTGCGTAAAAGCAATTATTAATTCCAAATTATTCATTTATAATTATCCCAATATGCCCGGCTTTGAACTCTGGAGTGACAAAGAAAGAAAAGAAGTAAATGATGTCTTGGAAACCGGTATCCTGATGCGGTATGGATTTGAAGGATCAAGAAAAGGTATCTGGAAAAGTAAGGAGCTGGAAACAGCCATCTGCGAAACCTTTGGCAGCAAGTATGCACAACTTACTTCCAGCGGTACCGCTGCATTAACAACTGCTATGAGTGCATTGGGCATTGGCTATGGAGATGAAGTGATAACTCCCTGCTTTACATTCGTCGCAAGTTTTGAAGCGATATTAAGTGTTGGTGCAGTACCCGTGCTGGTAGATGTGGATGATACGCTAACACTAAATCCAGCTGCTGTTCGTAAAGCCATCACTCCAAAAACAAAAGCAGTAATGGCTGTACACATGTGCGGCAGCATGGCAGATATGGATGCGTTGATGGCAATTTGCAAAGAGCATACTCTTTTTTTAATAGAAGATGCCTGCCAGAGTATTGGTGGCACTTACAAAGGAAAACACCTCGGTACTATCGGAGATGCCGGTACATTCAGTTTTGATTTTGTAAAAACAATTACTTGTGCTGAAGGCGGTGTAGTAATGACTAACAGGGAAGACGTTTATATTAAATCCGACGGGTATACCGACCATGGCCATGACCACAAAGGCGGTGCCGACCGCGGCGCCGACCTGCATCCGTTTATTGGTTACAACTATCGCATTTCAGAATTACATGCTGCGGTTGGATTAGCGCAGATAAAAAGGTTGGAGGAATTTCTTATCATTCAGAAAAAAAATAATGTCCAGCTAAAAAATATTTTAGCACAGATACCAGAAGTTTCTTTCCGTCGTGTACCCGACCCGGCGGGTGACAGCTGCAGTTTTATAAGCTGGTTTCTGCCGACCAAAGAAATTACAAGAGCCGTTGTAGCAGAAATGAAAGCACAGGGAATATTACCCGGTAACTTTTACTGGTATGATAACAACTGGCATTATATACGCAAATGGGACCATCTTAAAAATTCGATCACTTTAAATTCATTGCATCCAGATTTAAAAGCACAGGTCGTTCATCATGCATCCAAAGATTTTGCTGCCAGCGATGCAGTGATGGGTCGTTGTATTTCTACTGCTATCAGCTTAGTGTGGAGTGAAGAACAGATAAAGGAGAAAGGAGAGAGAATAGTAGCTGTGATTAAGAAGGTATTGAGTGAGCAGTCGGTAACTTCTTAATTATTCTCCAGTTTTAAAAGAATATCTTTTGTATACCGGAGCATATTTTCTGTTCTTTCTGATGGCACTTTAACGGGCATTTTTATTATTGAGTTGACCCAATTAATTGCCTTCACTGTATCATTTCTTGAAATATAGAAGTTCATCAGATCAAACCGGCTGCCCATTCTGTTTGGCACCATATAGATTGCCATTAAATAGCTTTTTTCTGCTTCAGCATATTTGCCTGACTCGTTTTCAATATTTGCTTTCAATTTGTATAATTTATTATCAACATAGTACTTCCTGCCTTTTTCCAGCGTAAGCAGTGCCTCATCAAGCCGGTTACTGTAATATAATTGTTCGGCAAGTGAAAGATAATTATAACCAACGGTTGGATAGGTGGTGCATAATTTCCTATAACCATTAATAGCATCAGTTCTGTAACCAAGCCGGGCCATTTCAAAAACATTTTTCTCCATAGTTTTTCGCCTGAGTAATGCAATGGTTGTAAAAAGAAAAAGCACCGTAAGTAAGAAATATACAAATCTTACACAGTAGATTACCCTTTTTCCAGTTAGTGATAACTGGTCTTTATATACTGGGGAAAATAAAATTATACCTGTTAAAACTAAGGCGAGCAATTGTATTTGCCATACCTGCATTGGGTAGGAAAACAGGCTTGCTGTTGCTATACATAACAAACCAGCAACGGCAGC